>OJME01001375.1_pt1 | contig 19667 bp, 13 predicted proteins | sample 1597151 | NCBI WGS metagenome assembly OJME01 (sample SAMEA2452118, study PRJEB22498) | human gut metagenome | biome: human feces; feature: human gut; material: feces | place: Australia | collected 2012
TCTTGATATGAGATTTCACTTGATAAATATAATTCTACAACAGAAAGTTTTTTTTTGAAAGAATAATTTTTGCGTTTACGGGAACGCATTAGTCCTTCGTCTCCGAATTGTTTGTAAGCTGAAACCCATTTTCGAAGCAGACTATTGCTGCTAATTCCATACTTTGCAGTAAGAAAATTCCAGCTGCTTTTTCCTTCAAGATATTCCATAACAACTTTTTTCTTAAACTCAAAATTATATTTTGCCATAAAAATACCGACCTCCAATCGTTAGGTTTTTTGGTCTAACTTTTTGGGGTCGGTACAATCAAGAAGAGAAGATTCAAGTAGTACCGCTTTATAGCGGTTGCCAGCAATAGTGCTTGCGATACCGCCCTTTGGGGCGAGCAGTAACATAGCCCTTTAGAGGGCTAATATCAAACCACCAGTTGAACTGGTGGTTGATGACTTAGTGAGTTATAAGTAAATTACTTCAGCGAAGCGGAAATTGCTTTTATAGTATAACTATGATAAAATATATGGTAATTCACAATGTTAATTAAGCGACATTATGGAATGGATATGTTGTTGATGAAAAAAAGCACCAAAAGCAAAAAATACAGGCTTAGATAGCATAGCTGCAAGAGCAATTAAAAATAATATAATTGCTTGTTAGGAGATAGAAAAGAGGTTGACATAATACAAGAAAACAAGCGGCTTTTAATGCTAGAAGTGTGTGCATACTTACATATCAGCAGAGATATAGTGCTGAATTTGGTAAAAAGAATGTATGACCGACCATCAAAAAGTATAAACGTATGTTTGTGGTGTTTTGATGGGAATGAGGTTGACGAGTGGATGAAAAAATAATCCGAAAAATATATCCGATGCCAAAGAGTTTTTGGGTTATAAGTAAACCAACAGCATACGGCTATTAGAAACGGAGACAACTATGTTTAAAGTGAAGTGGGATGCTCAGAATAACGGCATAATTTTGAGTGACAATATAACAGATGAAGAAGCTATTCCTGCACCAAGACCAGTATATTTGCAGGAATTACAGATTCTTGAAGTGAATAAAAAATACAGAATTCCTAATACAGATTTGCCAATCTGTTGGAATATTGATGCACGATATTATTACAAAGGGCAGCCCTTCTTTGAAAGAAGAGGTGCTGGTATATACAACAAACCGGAGATAATTTATAATTCAAGCTTTACATTTAGCACATTAGAGCCAGTTGATGTGGACAAGATGGTTGAAATTAATCGTGAAGCAATCGAGACGATGGAAAATGAAGCCATGGATTTCATCATGGGTTGTCATGAAACATTTAAAGGGAAAGTAGATGATTATGTAGTGGCTTTTTCAGGCGGTAAAGATTCACAGGTTATTCTTGATCTTGTTACCAGGGTTTTGCCAGTAGAATCCTTTAAGGCTGTTTTCCAGGATACAGACATGGAACTCCCCTGTACTTATGGCATTGTTGATTACACAGAGGAAGATTATAAATATCGTTTTCCTAATTTTAAATTGTATCGTGCAAGAAGCGATAGGCGTGCTTTAGATTTATGGAAACAATATGGACCACCGAGTAGAGTAAATAGATGGTGTTGTTCTGTAATGAAAACCACGGTTTTTCGAAGAACAATGAAGGAACTGCATAATACCGATAAACAACCAAAGGTAGCAGTATACGAAGGTGTTCGTTCAGATGAGAGTGCGCGTAGGTCTGGTTATGAAAGAATAGGAGCGAATGTAAAACACCCCAATTTATTTAACTGTAGACCTATTTTTAGATGGAATGATTCGGAAGTGTTTTTGTACATGTTTTCGAGAGATATTGAACTGAATCCTGCTTACAGAATGGGGTTGACACGAGTAGGTTGTGGTGTGTGTCCTTTTGCCTCCGATTGGTCAGAATATCTGATAAGAAGAATATATCCTGAAATCTCTAAACAGTATGTAACGGTTATTGAGCAGATGGCAAAAAATCTTGGACTTAATTCAAAAGAAAAGATTAATAACTATATTAGCTCGAATAATTGGCAAAAAAATGCTGGTGGACGAGGTCTTATCCCAGACGGCTCACGTGTGGATCTTATCAGTAAGGAACCAAACTTTGAATGTGTTGTTACTCAGCCAAAGTCAGATTGGAGAATATGGTTATCTGCACTTTGTGAGTATATTTCGGCAGTGGAGGGTGGAATTACAAAAGGCGAAATGAACTTTAATGGTGAATTCTTTCGATTTGTTTCAGAAGAATTGGGAAATACAGTTAGATTCATTGTTGAGGGGACTGTTAATAAGCCTGCTTTACATGGAATGCTTTCACGAGTGTTTACTAAAGTAGCTGGATGCGAGCTTTGCGGAGTATGCGAGGCAGAATGCCCAACGGGTGCTCTTACAGTAAGAGACAGGGTAGAAATCAATAAGAATATGTGTGTTCATTGTCATAAGTGTCTCGAAGTAAGTTCAAGAGGCTGTATAATAGCACATAGAAAACAAATAAATGAGGGTGGTATGCTCATGAAATCTGCCAATATGCGAACTAGCGGTATTGATAGGTATTCTACATTTGGTTTAAGAGATGAATGGGTGGATGTCTTCTTTAATGAAGGTAATGACTGGTTTGGAACTTATCCAAATCTTGGAACTAAAATGATTCCAGCGGCAATTAACTGGCTTCGTGAAGCAGAAATGATAGATGATAAGGAGAAGAAGATTTCTGATAAATTTGAAATGGTTAAAGGATTATATGATTATAACAGGTTAGCTGCATGGCAGATTATCTGGGTTGGACTTGCATATAATTCAGCAATAGTTAATAGCTTTGTCAAATCTATTAAACATGATGTGAATTATTCAAGAGATGATATTGTAGCTATTATGAGGGAAGATTTTCCTTCTTTAAATGATAATACAATTAAGAATCCTACAAATGCGTTAATTACCATGCTGAGGTATTCGCCTTTGGGACATAATTCTACTGATTTAGAAGACCCACAGAATATATATGTGGCTGAACTTCAGATGTCTGGAAATAGTTGCAAGGGAGTAAAAAAAATTGCTCCAGCATATGTTTCGCTGCATGCGTTGGCATATTTGTTGTATAAAGAGGCTCATGCTTCAGAGTGTTTTGATATCACTGTTAGTGATCTTGTACTTCCGGGTAGGGTCAATCCGTACACTGTCTTTGGGATGACTCCGGAAAACCTCATCCCAGCTCTTAGAGGATTAACTCAAGCAGGAATCCTCACCGCAGATTTAACAGGTGGTCTTGAAAATATTCATTTTAATGAAGATATGATCCCAGATGAAGCACTCGCTGCTGCGATAAAGAGGTTGTAAAGATGGAAAAATGTTATTATTGTGATACAGAACTTAAGAAAGACGATGTGGCTTTATGTAAGAAGCTATTAGGTAAAAAAATTAAACAGTACTTCTGCCAAGAACACTTGGCAGAAGTACTGGACACAGATGTTGATATATTAACTGAAAAGATAGAGCAGTTCAAAGAAGAAGGCTGTACATTATTTATTTAGGAGGATGTCATGAAATATTCAGAGATTTTAGGGATTGAACCGTTCTTTGATTCTACTTTCAATATGACAGAGGAGAAAGAGAATTATTGGAAACAGTTTATTACAAACGAAAAATTTGAGTCGAACCTGAAAGAGATAGTGAACGCCTTTGTTTCAAAAATAGCTGATCAACACAAATCTATTTGGGTACAGGGCACATATGGTACAGGTAAGAGTCATTCGACTGCTGTAATTAAGCATTTATTGAGTGATGATTTGGATGACATTACAAGTTATATTGAAAGATTATCCAATCCACAGCTTAAAGGCATGCTTATTAATTTCAGAAAGAAGGAGAGAATATTTCCAATTGTACTAAAAGGTACATATTCTATCGTAGATACTGAGGAATTAAAGTATACAATTCAGAGAGCGGTTACACAGCAGCTTAGTGACGCAGGTGTGGATATTACAGTTAAATCTGATTTCCAGGCTGTTATCGAAATGTTAGAGGATAAGAAATTTTCTTCTTTCTGGGAAAGCATGCTCAAAGACGAGTTGGATAGATATGCTTCATCAATTGAAGAACTGAAGGAAGCTCTTGAGATAGGTGATGTTATTGTTTTAAAAGAGATTAACATTGCACTCAAAAAGTCCAATATGATTAAGGCAACACCTGATATAAAACAGTGGCTCACAGAAGTTATGGATGCCCTTCGGAAGCAAAATGTGGCAGATTACCTTGTTATTTTTTGGGATGAGTTTACTTCCCTGCTAGAGGTGACAGAAAGACGTAGTATCCTTAATTGTATGCAGGATATCGCAGAACTTAGCAAGGCCCCAAGAAAAGACGATAAAGACAAGTTTATCGGTGTATATGTTTTCCTAATCACGCATAAGAGTATGGAGGCTACTGACAGTTACAAAGAACTGAAGGAAGATGAAAAAACTATGGCAAAGGCAAGATTTCTTGGCCTTAAGTATGATATGCAGGACATTACAACATATCATATTCTTTCTAATGCTTTGAAGATTAGTGATTCGGCAAAATACTCAGAGTTAGTTGATGAACGTTTGGTTGAACAAATAGAGGTAAAACAAGCCTTAGATGAGATTGTTGCACCTATGGATAAGTCTGCTCAGGCGAAGGAGATTATTCAGCATTTGTATCCATTTCATCCTTATACTGCGTATTTGGCAACTTTTGTTTCGAGAGCTATTGGATCTGCGGAGAGAAGTATATTCGAATTTTTAAATGATGAAGATAAAGGTTTCAAATATTTTATTCAGCAGGATGCGAATGATATGAGATATCTTACAGCTGATAAAGTATGGGATTTCTTTGTTGAAGCGTTTTCTGAGGATAGAACAAATAATTTTGATGCAATAATTAACAAGTTCTCGATGTATTCAACAAAACTTGAAGACACTGATATACCGGAGTTGTCGGTATTCAAAGTGATTCTTCTTTTGAATCTGCTGATTCGTGTAACACAAATGGATGGAGCTAATCAGGAAAAGAGCTTAGTTAATCCTAGTAAGAAAAATATTCTTAATGTGTTAAGTGGTGCATGGACTAGTGCTGCTATTTCAAGAGCGTTGGATTTAATTGATGAAAAACAAATAGTACTTAAAGGACCTGATGAGGTTTATGAAGTTTCGTCTTCTGCTATGCCTATGGAAAAAATCCAGGCGGCTAAGGACAAACTGTATTTAAAATATGAAGACGTAAGCACTTTGTTTGATGAATATATAGGTTACAGAAATGACATTACAAAGGCTATTTCAAATGCTGATGGCTTTAATAGAATAACAGAGTTTTCAATTGTTTGGGGAAGTTTATCTGCTATTTCTATGGAATCAAAGATTCTTAAGACTTTATCAAAAGATTATGCAGCCAAGATTGCGATAGTGGTATTTAGAGGTGATACACCAAGTTACGATAAAAAATCAAATCGCCCCGAATCTGCTCTTGAGAGTCAGAAGAATTTAATTCAAACATTATCTCAGAAGGAAACAATGCAGAATATTGTATTTGTTATTGCTGATACAACTCTTGGACAGCAGCGGTTTGAAGGTGTTATTGAAGCTAAAGCACGTGAAACTGTTGCAAAAGACACTAAGATAGAAGATCCAACGCCTTACGAAAAGAAGGCAATGAAGTGGATGGAGAAGTGGAAAACGGAATTGCTTGATGGTGCTGCGACCATTGTTTTTCGAGGAGAAAGAGTCAACACTTCAAGTTTCAAGTCAGTAAGCAATTCTGGTGTAATAACGAGCGTTGGCAGGGTATTTACGGACGGAGCGGAGAAATTACCTAAAATAGCAAGTGCCAGCACTGCTTGGAAAACTATATATGCAAAGAAAACGGTTGAGAAGGTTTGCTATGCGGTAAACAGATCTGAGATAGAGGCTTTTGGTGGTCAGGAATCTGCGGTTACGAATCTTTTAAAAGATAAGGAAGGTAATTGGATTTTTGACGAGCAATTGGAATATATAGGAAGCTACGATGTTAATGTTCCGATGACGGTGTTGGTTAAGGCTATTGATGACAAGATTGCTGAATTAAGAAACAAAACAGTTGTTGATATTGGAACAGAATTCAAATTTTTGACACAGCCACCGTATGGTTATTATAACAACTATATTTGCATGGCAGCTGTGGCATTAGTATTTCGTAGGTATATAGGTAAAATGTACCTGGCGGATCAGGGTAGTTTGGTGTCTACTACAATTATGCGTGATATTGTCAATGCTGCATTTTACAATTGGATAAGTCAAAAATCAGATGCTAAGCTAAGAGTTAGATTTTCTACTGTAGAGGAGAAAGAGTTAATAGATCTGATACAGAATATTTTTGGCGTAATGGGAGATGGAATCTCTGAAACAAAGTGGGCATTAAGATCTGCATTTGAGAAACAGTATAAATCCCCATTGTGGGCATTGAAGTATGTTGTTGATAAGGGCGGTGAGTTTAATTTAGTTATTAATGAATTATTCAAACTTGCAAATGCGACCGGTGACAGCATAACCCAGGATGATATAAGTAAACTTCTTGAAGGTCTAAAGAAGCAGAAAACGGCAATTGCACTTACTTTAGAAAAGGTACAGGATTCAGCTTGTATCAATGCTTTTATTGATAAGTGTCTTTCCGCTGCCAATCACAAACTGGAGAATTATTCTAATCTGATGGCTTTCCTTAAACAGAATCTGTCAGATGCGATTGTATTTTGGAAGGAAGAAGATGTTGAAAAACAGATTCTGTTATGGTGTGCATTGCAGAGTAAGCAGCCAGTTAATACACCGTCTAATACAGATGCTAGCAGCAGTGATGACACAGATATAAATCAAGTTAACAAAGGAGAATCTGCTGCGGAATACTCTCTTGATGAAGATGATGATTATGGAGCAGAAGATGATCTTTTTGATGGTCCAGATTTTGAGCCAATAGATATAGTTCCTATTGCTATAGGAAAAACACATGCAACTATTGAGGCAACAACAGAATTAATTAATGAGAAACAGTTTGGCGATAAAGAAGCCAAGGAGATACTTGTTAAGCTCTGTAAAGAGTATCCAGTTGTGTGCTCAGCGGTAATGAAATTATTAGGTGAGGAATAAAAGACGTATGGATATAGAGGAAATCAAGAAAAAAATCTTAGATGATAAGAATAAGAGTACAAGTTCATATCGGAGATATCCTGTTCGTTTTCTTTTCATGGAAATGAGCAATCATACTCAGGAAGATATCCAGGAATTAGTGAAAGCTGGAAATGGAGAACTTCTTGACCTCAGTGATTATATTATGAAAAAAGATGACGGTTGGATGACAAAGATTAAATTTATCCATGTTATCAAGGAAAACTCTGCAAAAAATAAGGATACATATGTTTTGGGATTTTCGGAACTGATTCGATTTTATTCTCGAAAAGATATTGAAGCTACAGTACTCTCATTGTTTGATATAGAGAATTCTGGTATTTCTGGCGATAATGCTTCTCAAAGAAGAATTATCTTTGTATGTTTTTCTATGATGGATAATGTATATAAGGTGCTTCAGAGTAGCTTTGCAAGGAAAGATTTGCTGGATCCTTTTTTGAATTCAGATTATGAGATAAAAGGTAAAAATAGAAAAGTGTGTTTTGTAGCCAATGAATATTCAGAACATATTACAAAAAATAAAATTACATCAAGTGTTGATTGGCTTGGATTGTGGAGATCTTCAGAAGTTTTAGACTTTGATTCTCCAATTTGGTGTTGTTCAGAAAGCTTATATGAGTGGCATCAGAAGGCTTCTCCGGATAATGCTTTTCAAATTGATGTAGTTCATAATGCGAAGGATTATCTGGAAAAGGCATGTGATTTAAGTATTAACTTTTCGTATAGTGACTCAGAGAGAGTATATTGGGATCAATTATGTTTGGAATATACAAATATGTCTCCTGGAAAAGGATTGCACGAATTGGCAGCAAAGGTGTTGAGTGTTGATGTTAAATCAGTTTATGCTATTGCCGGAAAATGGTTTACATCTGATTCACAATATGAGAAATGGTTTATTCGATGCTATGTGGCAGCATTTTATTCCATGTCTTTTCTTGCTAGAGTATTTAAGGTACTTAAAACCGATTCTAAAAAAGAGTATCTTATATCAATATGGCAGCAGGGATATTGGTTGAGTAATCCGGTTCAATTAGAAGAAAGAATTGGAATAATAAAGGAACTGAACAAATATGCTGATTTTTTTATTCCTGAAAAAGAAATACAGAAAGTAATATGTGAAGGTTTATCTAAAGAATTGTGCATTAGTATTCCGATAGGAGGCAATGCATCTGAAATTCGTCTGATTGAACTATGCACACAGCACGATCAGAAAATAGAGGATATGAATAATCGTCTTTTTTCATACTATACAAAAATATTTAAGCCTGCATTTACTGGGATAAGCAATACAGAAAAAGAATTTGTTATTAATTTGTATAAAAATGGAGTCATTGATAAGGATGAAATCAAGTCAGTTTATCCAGCATTCTATTCTTATTTATTTGGAGTCGGTGAGGCTGAAATTGAAGGAAAGAATGACTGGAAGTATTATCTGAAAGCTTACAGAGAGAGTAAGGTTGCAGATGCAGATAATCCTTATTTGCAGAAGTATTACGCTACTGGCTGTGCAAATTCGACAAATCTTTATAGTATGTATTATGAACTTCAAAGACAGGAAACTTTAGTAATGCCTTATGTCGGTAGCGCAGATATTTATGTATTAGATGGAGTAGGAGCAGAATATATTCCACTTGTCATTGACATACTTGGAGCTAATGAATATGAAGTCGAGTATTGTGATTACGCAGCTTGTCACTTGCCGTCTATTACAGACATTAATAAAGCATATCTTGAATCAATTGCATACAAAGAGTGGTTTCTTGATTTTGATCAGAAGGTTATTCACGGAGAATTCTATAAGTCAACTGTAAATCTCCGAAAAGCGTTTGATATCTTGGAGAAAAAAATAAGAGATATTGTACAGGAGTCGGCAGGACGAAGAATACTTATTACAGCGGATCATGGTGCTACTGCTAGGGCAAAATGGACTGAAACTAAGAAGAAGTATAATTTTGTCGAGTCAGATCATGAAGGCAGATGTTGCAAAATTGATTCTAAAGATGATTATGCAGATACGGTGGATTATATTATTTATGAAGATGAAGGAAAAACAGGTAATCCATATATTATCTCGCTTAATGAAACTTCATTGTATAACAGACCTAAGTACGAAAATCATGGTGGCGCTACAGTTGAGGAGATACTGGTTCCAGTAATTGTTGCAAGTCCTCAGACTGGACAAAAAAAGACTGTTTATAAGGTTGTGGATGTTAAGCTTGAGGTTACAGGGTTGGATAAAAAGGTAACATTTGCTGTTGTACCTGATCCGAATGAAGCATATGTTATTGAATCAGACGGAACCAAGCAGCAGCTGATTGCTGATAGTGGAATGTATTCTGCAGTATTATCATCTGGTAAGGAACAAGATATCAAGGTTGTTGTTGCCGGTAAAGAATATAAATTCCATGTTGTAAATAAGGCTAAGAAGAACATGACGGAGGACGATGGATTCGATGACTAATTTAGATGAAAAAATAAGAGATATATTTCCTGAAGAGTCAATGTATAAGACTCCTGACAGATATAGTCTATTTTCAGGTGTAAATGTCCCTTCATTTATTAAGGATTGGCTTATCAAGAAGTTTTCGAATGATGATATTATTGATACAGAAGGATTATATAACTTTATTGATAAGCACATTCCTACGAAGGATAGTAATATAAGAAGCCGTTTGTTAAATGGTGATGTAATTCAGATTTTGGCAAGAATAATATTTGAGTCGGATCTAAAAAGCGGAGAATATCGTTTTCAAATACCGGATATTGGAATAAAGAGCGGCGAGGGAAAGGTTTCTCCGTACTTAGCACGACAGCAGGGTCTCCTTAAAGAAGGTGAGAACTGGGGTGTTGTTACCATGCAGTATGTCGAGCCAGATGGTAAGGAAAAAGGGTATGCGGAAATGGTTAAATTTAAGCCATTCAGTCCGTATAGGCCGGATTTTGATTACTATTGTCAAGCAAGAGAGCACTTTGATCTAGAGGAGTGGATTGACTTTCTTATTAGTAATATGGAATATAACCCAAATTCAACTTCATTCGAATCTTTGGATCAGAAATTGCTTTTCTTGACAAGATTATTAGTATTTGTAGAGCCAAATCTTAATATGATTGAACTTGCACCTAAGGGAACTGGAAAATCATATATTTTTAATAATCTTTCAAAACACGGATGGCAGATAAGTGGTGGTAAGATTACACGAGCTAAGTTGTTCTATGATATGAGCAGAAATACGCCAGGTATCATTCCATCATATGAATTTGTGTCATTGGATGAGGTAAAGACAATTTCATTTGATAATCCTGAAGAAATACAAGGTGCTCTGAAGAATTATATGGAGCAGGGAGTCTTTACAGTGGGAAAGTCAAAACAGACATCATTGGCAGGAATTATCTTACTTGGAAATATTGATTTGGACTCAAACAAGAGACCTTTGAATAATCATTATTTTGAGGAATTACCAGAGGCGTTTCAGGATCATGCGTTAATTGACAGATTCCATGGGTTTATTGAGGGCTGGTATTTGCCTCGAATCAGTGAGGATTTAAAGTTAGATGGCTATTCATTGAATGTTGAGTATTTTTCGGAGATACTTTCATATATCAGAACACAGCCTTTTTATGGCGTTATAGTGAAGGAATTGTTAGATATTCCTAAAAATGCTGATACAAGGGATACAAATGCGATTATTAAAATGTGTTCTGCATATTTGAAATTGTTATACCCTCATGTTAGAACAGCTTCTGATATTTCGCTACAGGAATTCAAGACGGTATGTTTTGATCCGGCTTTTGAAAAAAGAAAAATAATCAGGCAGCAGTTGTCTGCTATAGATAGAGAATTTACTGATAAGATGCCTGATATTAAAGTTAGGGGATTGTGATGATTTATTTGGATAACGCAGCAACAACTGCAATGAGTGAAGCAGCACTTAATGCACTAATAGATGTTTCTTCAACTATGTACGGAAATCCTTCATCGATATATAGCTTTGGGAGAAGAACAAAAAAGATTTTGGATGAATCTCGAAAAATCATTGCAGATTGCATTGGTGCTGAACCAGAAGAGATTTATTTTACATCTTGTGGCACTGAAAGTGACAACTGGGTGCTATTAAAGGCCGCAGAAGAGAAAAACAAAATAATAACCTCAGCTGTAGAACACCATGCAGTTTTGTATCCTGCTGAGAGTCAACAGAAGGCTGGGAAGAATGTTGTTTTTTTATCAGTAGACTCAAAGTGCTTAGTTAATATTACAGAATTGAAGGCTTCATTAGATTCTTTCCCGGTATTAGTGTCTATTATGCTTCAAAATAATGAGGTTGGAGCAATTCAGAATATCAAAAAGATATCTGAGATTGTGCATGATAAAAATCCTGATTCGTTGGTGCATACAGATGCTGTGCAGGCTGTTGGACACATAAAAATAGATGTGAGGGAAATGGGAATCGATTTATTATCTGCAAGTGCCCATAAGTTTAATGGACCAAAAGGAATTGGATTCCTTTATGTAAGTAAGGAATGTTCAATTGCACCATACGTAATAGGCGGTGGTCAGGAGAATGGAATGAGATCCGGCACAGAGAATGTTGCTGGCATCTATTCTATGGCTAAAGCACTTGAAGATAATGTTACAAATATGAAAAGTATTCATACTCATATCTCAACTCTTGATAGTTTATTGTGTGATATGTTAGAAGAACAGAATATAGAATTCAAAATTAACGGTGACAGTTTTAGTAGAGCAGCTGGTGTTTTGAACATTTCGCTTCCTGGTATTGATGGAGAGGGTCTTTTGAATATGCTGGATATTCATGATATATGCATTTCTATTGGCTCTGCTTGTAATTCAAAGTCACAAGACAGATCCCATGTATTGCTAGCAATGGGAATGGACAAGGAGCGGATTGATTCTTCTGTAAGAATATCTATTGGTAGGTATAATACAGAAGACGAGATAAAGGAACTTGTAAAATGGATTTCTAAATGTCATAAGTTGGCAAAGATAGCGGAAGCATAGGCGATGATATGTATGCCTAGATGGAAACCCTAAGAAAGAATCGTAATGGATTTGAAAGTTAGTGTATAATGATTATACAAGGATTGGAGGTGACACGATGGAACTTGAAATGGGTATTGAAGATTTATTGAATAAAAGAAAACTGGAATCAGACCGAATAGAGTTTAAGGCAGGCTGGAATCCGGATGATATTTACCACAGTGTCTGTGCGTTCGCAAATGATTATAACAACGATGGTGGTGGCTATGCTATATTGTTGTTGGTGTTGAAGAAGAAAATGGCATTGCAAAGCGACCTGTAAAGGGATTGCCGGAATACATGCTGGATTCAATACAGAAAGATATGGTAGGTTACAATAATATGGTTTCACCTCCATATTTTCCGCAGGGGATACCTGCAGAAGTGGATGGAAAATGGATTTTTATCATTGTTGCCAGAGCGGGACAGCAACGACCATATAAATCGCCAGAGCATGTGACCGGTAAGAAAGATAAAAAATATTATTATTATATTCGTTATCAGACAAGCTCTGTCAAGGCAAATAGTGTACAGGAGAGGGAACTGATTAACATGTCAGATTTGACTCCGTTTGATTGCCGGGCAAACCATCAGGCGACATTTGAGGACATTTCTCCGGTACTATTAGAAGACCATCTGAGAAAAACAGGAAGTAAGCTTGCGAAGCAGGTAAGAGAGCGTAGCGTGGAGGAGATACTGGGGGATATGCAGCTCCTGGTTGGACCGCCAGAACTCAGGTATATTCAGAATGTGGCAATTATGATGTTTTGCGAGTATCCTGAAAAATTTTTTGGATATACTTATGTGCAGATGACGTCTTTTCCGAAAGGAAGCGTTGAAAATCCAAGCATTAGTGAAGATTACCCGAACATCACTGGTTCTGTACCACAGATGATACAGGCAACTATGGAAAGGTTCCGTAATTTGATTATTCGTGAAAAGGTGATCAAGGTTCCAAATCAGATGGAGGCGTTGCGAATATTCAATTATCCATACCAGGCGATAGAGGAGGCGGTGGTAAATGCTTTCTATCACAGAGATTACATGTCATTTGAGCCAGTGACCATAGAAATGGAGCCTGATTGCATAAATATCATGAATTTTCCGGGAATAGACAGATCTATCTCAGAAAAGACTATAGCGGAAGGCAAGAGATTTGTTTCTAGATATTATAGAAATAGACGTCTGGGGGAGTTTTTAAAAGAACTTGACTTGTCAGAAGGTCATTCTTCAGGTATTCCAACTATACAGGAGGAACTTGAAAAGAATGGCTCTCCAAGAGCAGAATTCTTTACGGATGAAGATAGACGAGCTATGAGAATACGAATCCCAATTCATCCGGCGTTTCTGGAGGATACTAATGAGGAATTGGCGGCAGTTAACAATAAGAAAGTGTTGAATAAATCGTCTAGGAAAAAGAAAGAGCAGTATGACATAATTTTAAAGTTGATGGCGGATGGTGAGTGGCATAAAACTGCGGAAATCGCTGATAAACTTGGGTTAAAGGGCACAAGAGCAAGGGAAATAATGAGAGAGTTGTATGCACTTGACAAAGTTGTTGATGACGGGAAAACGAAAGGAAAAATGTACAGGTTAAAATAATTCAACGCTTTAGTTACCTAAAAAGCGTCGAAAAAAGCGTTGAATTATTTTGACAATGCGATGAATGATTTATGCGCAGTATGATGGAAATTCCCGACGTGATGCCTATATGATACCTGTTTGATTTGAAATACTGAGGATGGATAGAGAAGATGGAGAAAAGAGGTGTCTAATGGGTAGAGAGCTGTCAAAAATATTAACAAACAAGTTGATTGTAAGGGAGTTTGAATAACGGACTAAAATGCCGAAAGCTTGTATTTATGCGGGCTTCCGGCATTTGTTTTATCAAATGGCTCTATTTGCGAATTGAGTAATGGAAAGTTTTTTATGGTTTGAAATAAAAATTTTATTGACACAAGAGAATATGGATGGTATACTTGTCACCAAAATTACAAGGAGAGCATACAAATGAATCAGAACTTACATTCAAGACGTTATATGTACATGTATTATAGACATACTGTATTATAAGCTTTGCAAGGTCAATGCATTGACTTATAGCTGGTAGGTCTATTAGTCTAGTGCATAAAAACAGAATGTAAGTGATGTGTTAATATATATTACATCGTAAATTGGAATTATCGCACTGGACAATGAATGTTTGGTGCGATTTTTTTGCGTGAAAGAGGTGCATGGAATGAATGATTTAATTAAATTGAAATTGGTAACAGAAGATGAAGCGGAGTGTCTGCACAGACTACAGGTAGAAGCGTTTATGCCATTATATGAAAAATATCAAGATGATGATACAAGTCCGGCAAAAGAAAGCCTGAAGAGAGTAACAGAAAAGATTATTGATACAAATTCAGATTACTACTTCGTTGTATTTCATGGAGAAAAAGTTGGAGGTGTGAGAGTCAGCAGGCATAAAGGTGAAAAGGTGTATAAAGACGTTAATTGGATATCTCCTATTTTTATAATTCCCGAATTTCAAAATAAAGGGATTGCGAGCACGGTGATAGAACAATTATTTGATATTTATCCAGATACAATAGAATGGCGTTTAGATACGATTAAGCAGGAAAAAGGCAATTGCCATTTATACGAGAAATGCGACTTTGTCAGGACTGGAGAGGAAATAGTTGTAAATAAAAAGATAACATTGGTTAAGTATGTAAAAAATTGTATTAGTGTACGAAGATTTACAGAAGAGGATGCAGAAGAGGTTAGCAAGTTAGTTGTAAGGAATTTCTTAGAAGTTAATAGCAAGGATTATGGAATTGCAGCTATGGAGAAACTTGCAAAAGTTTATGATTCAGGGAAGGTTCTAAATATTGCCAACTATGCACATATGTATGTATTTGGATGGAATGGTAAAATAGTTGGCACGGGATCGATTTCTAGTTTCTGGGGAAGTAAGACAGAAAGCATTTTGCTGACTATTTTTGTTTTGCCGGAATTGCATGGGAAAGGTATCGGAAGAGAAATCATAAATACATTGGAACAGGATGAGTTTTATGTAAGAGCAACTCGTATTGAGATACCTGCTTCTATTACAGCAACAGAATTTTACAGGAAATTTGGATATGATTATAAGAATGGTGTCAAGGAGTTGGATGAAGAACATCATTACAGGTTGGAAAAATTTAAGGAGGCAGGACAATGAAACATTTTATACATTTGAACGATTTTTCAAAGCAGGAAATTTTTCAAATCTTTGAATTGGCGGATAAGTTAAAAGCAGATAACGGAGAATGTGATTGGTTGAAGGGGAAAGCAATTGTATTATTTTTTCCGGAAAGCAGCATTAGAACGAGGGTTTCTTTTGAAAAGGGAATAAAAATGTTGGGTGGAGATACAATTTTGTTTCCACCGGAAGCGCTTGACAAAAAAGAAGATATTAAGGATGTGATAGGATATCTGGAAAACTGGGCGGATATGGTTATTGTCCGTCACAAGGATTTGTCGTTGATAGAGTATATGGCGGAGCATTCGCATATTCCAATTATAAATGCTATGACAGATGTAAATCATCCATGCGAGATATTAACAGATTTGTATTCTCTTTCAAAGAAATATGTGGATTACTCGGAAAAGGAATGTCTTTTTATGGGTTCAAAGGGGAATATTGGAAATACATGGAAAGAGGCATCGGAATTAGTGGGATTCAATTTTACACAGTGTTGTCCTAGAGGATATGAAATTGACGGAGCTAGTGTCTGCTATGAAATTGACAAAGCTGTTGTTGGCAAAGATATTATTTGCACAGATTCAATCCCGTCAGCGGCGAAGGACGACTTTGAAGGTTATCAAATCACATTAGATCGTCTTAGATATGCGAATGCGGATGCTTGCTTAAATCCGTGCCCACCATTCTTTAGGAGCGAGGAAGTGTCAGCAGATGCTATTGATAGTAAATATTTTGTGGGGTATGAGTTTAAGAAATCATTGATAGAAGTACAGCGGGCAGTTATATGCTATTTACTTAGCTATGAGTAAATATCGTGCCTATGGTGCGAGATTTTGAATTATAAAGTATAACATTTATCCTTGCAGAAACATAAGTGCTTATGTTAGGATACTACTTAAGGAAAGTACCCATGACAGGGCGTTAAGCGTCTGGGGGACGCTTGTCATACAGTCATAAAAAACTATGCGAAATATTTAGTGTGAACCGGCAGATATTGATGCAGGATTTGGTATAAGAGATACGGGGTGGTGTGATGGATAACCTTACGAAAGAGCAGCGACGGAAGAATATGCAGCATATTCGGTCGAAGGATACGAAGATAGAGGTTATATTGCGAAAAGCGTTGTGGAATAAAGGGTACCGTTATCGCAAAAATTGTAAAGATATTCCAGGAAAACCGGATATTGCATTGACCAAATATAAAATTGCAATATTCTGTGATGGAGAATTTTTTCATGGAAAAGACTGGGAAGTATTGAAACCCCGGTTGGAGAAAAGCAATAACGGAGAATATTGGGTGAGTAAAATATCACGAAACCGGGAACGGGATGATGAAATCAATAAGAAGTTGTTGTTTGAAGGATGGACGGTGATACGTTTTTGGGGAAATGATATTAAGAAGCATCCAGATGAGTGTGTTAAGGTTGTGGAAGAAGCAATTTGTAATGAGAAATTTGCCGTTGGAAGCAGTGCCTCGTTTTTAGATTTCATTTAGAACACATACGAGTGTTCTAAAACCATAAAGTAGGAAAGGATAAAGAAGTGGATAAAATTGAATTATCAAAACACATAAAAAAAGGTGATACATTTTATACGCCTTATACGGATCCAAGTGGATTAGGAGCGACATTATCCCTTTCTAGTTGGGCAAAGTGCTGGTTACCAGAATTCCTTTGGATAGGCTTGATTATAAAAAAAATAGGAAGAAAAAAAGGACTTGAAAATTTATATCTTATCATTGAAGATTTAAAGCATGATGACATAGCGGTTCCGCAGTTTTCAAAAATTTTCAAACTATCTGAGGAGCAACAAGAGAAATATTGGTCAATAGTAACACGATATGTAGAGAAAAATATATTGTTGCCTTTAACTGTGGTGATTACTCCAGATATAAATGAAACATTTTATGATTTCTTTTATGATTTTTCTATGAGTGTTGATGATAATATTTCAGAACTTTTAGATATTGCCAAGGAAACTAATAGATTTCATGATGAATTGAGCACCGATATATGTTTTATAGTTGATTGGTTTTATGTACTGATGGGTAAACTGCAAATTTCTAGTGCAATAGATATGCTTCCTAATGCATTATCTGAGTATTACAAACACGATCATAAAGATGAAGTTATGAGAGCATATAGACCTATTATCAGATCAACCTTTCAAGGTTTGTGCAATTTAGATTGTAATAAAGGATTTTCCGAGAAAATATGGAAAATATTGGGAGAGATTTCAGAATGTAATCCTTTGGCAATAGTATGGGATGAGGAGGAGTCAATGGACTTTTACGAAATTGCAAAGAAAACAATTGAATATTTTTCTGCTAATAACGAAGATAAGAAGATGGAAAGTAAATATGCTGTAATCATGGGGATGACTTGTTATATTTATAAAATATATCAAGAAATTGTGGAAAAACATATGCAAAACGGTATTGGTGGAAGAATACTGTTTAGAACAATGTTGGAGACATATATCAATTTAAAATATATTATGCAACAGGAAGGTGAAGTGTCAGATATTTATGAAAGGTTTAAAGCATATGGTAATGGTAAGTACAAATTAATAATGGCAAAGTTACGAGAGGAAAAATATACTGTTTCAGATGATTCGCAGATTGATGAAAAAATAATGGAATTAATAGTGAATGAGGATATGGATGAAGCTTTTGTCAATATGAGTGTTGGTTATTTTGATAAAAAAGGTGTTAGAACGAAATTTCAAAAGTGTGGCGAAGATGAACTATACGAAATTTATTATGAATACGCCACCAATTTTACACATGGCATTTGGGGAGCAATTAGAGAATCATCCATGTTAATTTGTGATAATCCAGCACATACATATCATTGTGTTCCAGATTATCATATGAACCAGAATTTACGTAGCGTGCTTGGTGACTGCGAAATGGTTATGAAAAAAACTTTTGATGCCATTGCAACTTATATTGAACTCCCGGATTTTTATACCATATAGTTGAATGTAAAGGGGGAACCTTGATGGTTGAGTTAAAGCCTGTAAAGCGAATGATGAATGGTTACAGGGGGCTGCTTGAGAGATATGAAGCAAATTTAGCAAATTTTTCTATTGCAGATTATAAAAGATTAATAGGCGATGTAAAAATGTTTTGGTATCGAAACCGAAAAAGTATAGACTATTTTATATCTCATATTACAGAAGATGATAAAGTGGCTTTTCTTGCAGGAGCAGTTCGTCTAGATATTGTGAATAATGGACATTATGAATATGTTTTGGTGGGGAAAATCAGACTGATTAATGAACCATTGTTAAAAATGGCTACATTTTATAAAGGTGCAGAAGATGAAATTGATTTTGAGTACACAAATAGATATGTGAAGGAATGTATTCAAGATGTATTGCTTTTACTTAGAGAGTATACTGACGATTTTTATATCTTGCCAATAGAATATATCACAGGTAATGACGGATATGAGTATCATTCAGTATTGTCAAGGGCAGCTGATAATATGATCCTTTCAATGTTTTCGACAGAATATAATGGTGTTAAGGATTTTTATGCAAATAACAAGACGTATGAAAACATTGAAAATAATTTATTGCCACAGATAAGAGAGCAGTTAGTATTTGATGGGCTGGAAGACATTAAGATGCCATTAAGAGATAGGTGTACTAATTATTTAAAATCTAATGGTCATATTATGCCTATTATGAAAAATATGAATGAAGCGCAGTTGTTTTATTTACTTGTAGCGCAGTTTTGCATGCAGGCGATAGGGATTGTAATGACTATGGATGTATATCATATGATTCCGTTTATTAGAAATGATGTTGTTTTTCAGTATTTTACTATATTGGCTCAGTCAAATCTATCAAGCGGATTTACAGAACAAAAATTTTTGAATACATATATTCCGCATGTTGTACAGAAGGCTTTTGACTTTTCAGATAAGGAATACAATTTTGTAAAGGAACAAATGGGAAATGGAAAGATGATTGGTGCAATTATTAATTCGTTTGAAAAGGGAAAATTTCCACTTCCAGGGGAAATTGTGAAGTGTGTGGAGAGTTATGTGAATTGTAGTGAGAAAAGCTAAAATTGTGCTGAGAATAGTAGATTATAGTGTGAAATGTGAATGATATGGAAAATTATAGTAAGTAAACATTCTGCATCGGATATATTAGTACAGGAATATATAATATAATGGCTCAGTTGTCAAGACAAAAATTTAATATTTTTATAATGAACTGATAT
>OJME01001395.1_pt1 | contig 19502 bp, 17 predicted proteins | sample 1597151 | NCBI WGS metagenome assembly OJME01 (sample SAMEA2452118, study PRJEB22498) | human gut metagenome | biome: human feces; feature: human gut; material: feces | place: Australia | collected 2012
GCATAAATTCCGCCTGCTCCAACAGGTTCAGTGCCACGCGTGCGTCGCCGCCGCAAAAATCAGCCAATGCTTCCAGTGCCTCGTCCGTCATGGCAAGCCCCTGCCTGCCGTAGCCGTTTTCCTTATCTGTCAGCGCCTTTTGCAAAATCTTTTTAACGGCGTTTTTATCAAGCCGCTCCAAACGGATAATTTTCATCCGCGACAAAAGCGGCGCATTTACTTCAAAAAACGGGTTTTCCGTTGTTGCGCCGATAAGAATAACCGTGCCGTTTTCCACATACGGCAAAAGTACATCCTGCTGAGCCTTGTTAAAGCGGTGTATTTCGTCGATAAAAACTATCGTGCGCCCCATGCCGCTGTACAGAGCGTCACGAGCTTCGCCAATCAGCTTACGCAGCTCCGGCACGCCGCTCGATACTGCATTAAGCGCAACAAAACGGCTTTGTGTCATATTAGCAATAATATGTGCCAATGTAGTTTTGCCGGTTCCCGGCGGCCCGTAAAACAAAAGCGGCTGCAAAGCGTCGCGCTCAATCATCCGCCGCAGGGGGCTGCCCGGACCAAGGGCTTTTTCCTGCCCGGCAAAATCGCTTAAACGCCGCGGGCGCATACGGTCTGCCAGAGGTTTGGTAATTGTTTGTGCAAATAAACTGTCCATATTTTAATCCTGCCCGGCAATTATTTTCTGTACAATATGCGCAGCCATCATCATACCGGCGCAGGCAGGCACAAACACCAGGCTGCCCGGCACGCTGCCTTCAATAAAGCGCTGCGGTTCTTCATGCGAATATACAACGGTAATGCCTTCGGTAATACCGGCGTCGCGCAGTTTTTTGCGCATGCTGCGCGCCAGCGGGCACACGCTTGTTTTGCTGATATCCGTAATTTCCAGCATTTCCGGGTGCAGCTTGTTGCCCGTTCCCATGGCTGATACCACGGGAACATTATGCCTGTAAGCCTCTATTAAAAGGTCTGCTTTCGATTCCGTACTGTCGATAGCATCAGCAATAAAATCAAAACCGTCAACAAAAAGGTTTTCAAAATCGCCCGGCCTGTAAAAATCCTTAATAACCCTTATGCGGCACAAAGGGTTAATATCGCGCAGGCGTGCGGCCATAACGTCGGCCTTAAACTTGCCGATAGTGCTTGTAAGCGCAGGCAGCTGGCGGTTGATATTGCTGGCTTCAACCGTATCATTATCCATAATTACAAAACTGCCAACACCGGTGCGGCACAAAGCCTCCGCCACATAAGAACCAACGCCGCCAAGGCCTATAACGGCAACTCTGACGGCATTTAATTTTTCAACGGCCTTGGGGCCGATAACCATTTCTACACGTGAAAGCTCCATGAGTCCTCCAAAAAAATTTCCCCGCAATGCCGTCCTGCCCAATGTTTTGAACCTGCATGTGCAGGTGGGTGCCCTCCCGCCTACCGCAAAAGTCCCCTCGAGAGGGCTTGTTTTTAATAGGCGGAGCTCAAATTCCGGGCTCCCTAGGTAAGTGTGTTGGCTCAAAACTAAAAGGCAATGTAACGAACACCGCAGGGGAATTTGCTCCATTTATAAGACCGGCTTCTGCCAATCTCTTTACATATACTATAACAAAATTTGCCTTAAATCACAAGTGGCAAGCAGTTTAAAAACAGAAAAATACACGGTAATCATAACAACATTATCAATATCCAACAGAGTACTAAAACTCTGCCACATACTACACAACAATGACCGTCGTGTAAGTTTATCAATATCCAACAGAGTACTAAAACCGGTGTTCACCGTTGCCCAGCTTACAACATGTGTAAGTTTATCAATATCCAACAGAGTACTAAAACTAATAACCACAAGGCAGCAAACAAGCGGCTGTGTAAGTTTATCAATATCCAACAGAGTACTAAAACTACGGCATAAAACATAAAGCTGATTGGTAGGTGTAAGTTTATCAATATCCAACAGAGTACTAAAACTAAAGAGTTAATAGAGTTTGTATTTTATCAGTGTAAGTTTATCAATATCCAACAGAGTACTAAAACCTTAACTTTATTTTACACCACTATCAGGTTACAATTCAATTAAATCTTCAGTTGTTAAAAGATTTTCCGTCGGTGTTTTTTCACCAAGCATAATAATCATACCGGCATACTGTTTTTCTGTAACCTGCAATACACGCACCGAGCCTACTGGCGGCAAAATTGCTTTAACTTTGTTTATATATTTTCTGGCATCATCGTTATTGCGCGTTATCCTGCTGTAAACATAAAATTGCAGCATATCAAACCCAAGTTTTATTAAACCTGTACGGAAATGCAGATATTCTCTTTTATCTTCTGTAGTTGCGGTTGGTAAATCAAACATTACTATAATACGCATAAACCTATTATACAAATTTTTCTCCTATTATTGGTATTATCAGTTTATTAACATCAGCATTATCAATGGCTGTCGTTAAACTTGCTATATATTTATCAACCGCATTATGTACTTTCATTATTTTATTACCGCATGCTATATCTCCGTTTATAATATTGGCAAGCCCTATTTTATTATTTTTTGTCAAAGTATCAACTAAATCTTCATTATTTTGCCAAACCCATATATCCGCTAACGGACGTAAAGGTTCCATTAAATCATCCGCAAGATTAAATGGATTGGTTTCACTAATATGATGTATTCCCAAAGCACAATTATAACCATAAGCACACAGCGAGCGCGCCACAGATGAACGGATAACCGCATAACCATAATTAAGCGCTATATTGATTATGTCGTTTTCAAACCTGATAAAATCACAACCATAAAAATTTCTAAAAAACATTTTGGCAGCAATGCCCTCACGGTTGCCTGTATCACCGCTTAATACTTCTTGTGCTAATTGCTGCATACGCTCGCAAACCTTTGTGCCTGTACCACTCATTTTTAACGCTGTACCCTGATTTATAATTTTTGCCTTAACAATACGCTGCCACAGTAAATTTTTAAATGCATCCGTTAAAGCAATTTGCTTTTTTAATACACCATAAGGCTTATAATGCGTATTTATTGGCAAAAGGTTAGAACACGGCAAATGTGTATCATCGCAAAGCATGGCATTAATGCCATACTTTGCCAGTTTTTGCAAGGCATACGCCGATATATTAATATACACATTATCTATGAAAAGATTTTTAATATCACTTAAAGGAACTTTTTTAACAGTATCTCCATAATTAATAAGCAGCCACTCATCTTTAACCGTTAAATATTGTCCTTTAGTGATAAAAACGGTACGGAACATTTAATTTCACCGCCAATTTTACCAAGTATATCAACGTAATATTTTTTTATAATATCTTTTTTAGAAATTGTTTTATCTTCAATTAAATTGTTATTATTATTTTTGCAATAAATTCTATTTGCTTTAGCACTTTTTATGCTTCTGTAATAACCGCTAAATTTAATGCCTCCAACATTATCAATTATTTTAATATAATCATTAGCAAATAAATACATAATATGTTTCTGATAATCTTCCGGATAAGGAGTTATAAGATGTAATTTTTTATTTTTCTTTTTCAAATCAACATATCTTATTCCCCGTAAAATAGTTTGATTTTTATTATTTTTATACAGTTCTGCACAATAATATTCTTTTGTGTCCAAAATATTGGCATTTCCAAAACTGTCAATTTTTTTGATATAAGCACCATCTGTTTCGTTTTTCCTCAGTGGATTATCTTTTGTTACTTTACCCTGATATTTTTTGTTTTGCTTGTACGAAACAAGTACCGGTTTTATAGTATCGGCAAAAACTACATCATCTTTATAAAAAGCCTTTAAATTTTTATAAAACTGTTCTTCACTTACATCCTTATAACATTCAAGACTGTTGTCCCACAAACGTATATCAGTTTCATCTGCTATATTTCTTATCATAGCAGGTACACGGCTGTTTGGTGTTGCCAAAAGCTTTTCGGCATATTCTTTATTAAAGCCGTAATATTTAACCATTTTATTGACTGCTTTATCTAAATAAGTTAAATACTCTTCGCTTATACGCTTATGATAATCTTTATAAATTCGGTCAAGCTTAATTTTATCACTGGCAATCTCAAGATATGCAGGTGTTAAATTTGCAATTACTATAGCGTCTGCTGCGTGATGTAAATTATTATCCCTGTTTTTCTGCTCATCACCCCATGTTTTTTTATTAAGCCATAACCTTCTCATTCTTGAAGTTATTATGCCTTTTACACCAAACACATTTTTTGCCTTACCACTGCTAAACAACAAATTAGCAGATAAATAATTTACCAAAAACCTTGTAATATACCTTGTATCGTTAATGTTTCTGGATTTCCATTCTGAAAGCAAATCTCTGTTGCCATATAAATTAGATAAGGTTAAATATTTATATTTTTTAATGCTTATCTTCTTTTTCTTAAATAAAGTATTAACCCGTTTTAAATAATCCTCTTTGTCCGCACTGCTTAAATAGCCCAAAGGTACCTGCTGCCCTTTTTGCTGCCTGTTAACGCCTAAATTAACCAGCGCTTTATTTTGTAAAGTATCATCTAAAATAAGAGAAAAAGGCACTATATGGTCAACATCATAAATACCGCTTAATATTTTTTCTATAGGAATGACATCACCCGTATATAAATCTTTGCCTTCCTGTTCTTCCCATAAACGGTATCTTTCAATATCGAAAGGCTTTACTTCTCCTTCTTTACGCAGGCCGAGTTCAATTAACTTATTTGCAATTTTATCTTTTTCTTTTTTGTTATCATTAATACGTTTGATAATTTTAGCACGTTCTTTAAAACTGCGTCCCAAATCATTGGCAACCTCTATATTAATATATTCAGGCGAACCGTATCTTCTGATAAGCTCATTTAAAATTTTACGTGTTTCATTTACAGCTTTAAAAATAACTGCGTTCTTTACAAGTTCTTCGTCAACTTTTTTATCAAACGGTGCAAGATATTTTTGTTTTTCTATATCAGGCAAAGCATTTTCTCTTTCTTTCAGCATGCGTGCCTGAAAATTACCGTAAGTTTCTCCACGCTTAAAGGCTTCGATTGCTTCAATCATATACTTTTCGCATACGCTTGCTGTACCACCAAATTTTTTGCGGATAACTTCTTTCTGTAATTTTTCGTTCCATCCTTTTGCTTTTAACGCTCTTATTCTGCGTGCCGGTGTAATATTTTCGGACAACAATAAACATAATTGATGTAATTTTGAAGGATTATTAACATCAAACTGATTTTCTTTTATTAATTCTTCATATTTATAACCGGCATTAGTTAAAATTGCCTTCAACAGTTTTAATGTTTTAGTTGTGTCAGGTACTTTAACTTCAAGTTTACCTGGTTTACGCATTTCTAATTTATATGGTTTTAAAATATTTTTTATATCATTTTCTGTTATTGAAGCATTTGTAAGAGAAGTATTAATTATCTCTTTCGCAACATTTTCAGGTAATAAAATTTCCCCTGTTTCCGTATTTACAAACGAAAGCTGCGACAAGCAATTTACCAATGCACAAATATCAGCTATAACAGTACTTCTATAAGCTCTTTTTTCATCTTTGTAATACATGCACTGACCAATACTGTCAATAAAGCCCATAAATCTTCTGGTTTTATCGTCTTCGTTGCCAGGTCCTGTTTCAAAATCTCTTTGAGCAAAGACCATATCATCGCAAATAATTCTAATATTATTTGCTGTAAGCTGCGGATAATATTCACTTTGTTTATTTAAAATATCTTCCAGTTCTTTTTTTACAAATTCTCTTTTAATTAAAATATAACGCTTTGCATTTTTATGGTTGCGATAATCAGCAAAAGATGTTTCTGTTTTAAAAACAGGGGCATTAATTAACATTTCTGCAACGGATTTATACCCACCGGATTGATAAATTTCATCAAAATTAGCCAAACCGCCTTCAATTTTTTGCAGTTCATCTTTATCGGCATTGTCTTTTTTAGAATCGTCACCGTAAAATTCACGATAACCACGCCGGTTACAAATATGGATAATGCAATCCAAAATTTCTTCAGGTGTTAGTTTTTCATTTAAACCTTTTATTCTTGTTTGCAGGACATTTTGATTACCATTTTGTTCCTGCCATGCTTTTAATTGCATTTCGTTCATCAATTTTATTTTTAAAAAGAATTTTTTAATACGTTCTTTACGGTGTTTTCTTCTGCGAAGCAAACGGCGTGTACTTCTGTATCCACGCCTTTCCTGCGCATTGCTTGCTTTTTGGCGGATATTTTCACCAGAATCAAATAATCTTACGCCTATATCTTCTATACGCGCATCTAAATTATTTGTTCTGGAAATAACGGCATAACCAACCGAACCAATACCAATATCCAAACCTATCCCATATTTTCTTTCCATAGCAATTCTCCTTTTTATATTATATTGACACGTAGCTTGACCAATGTTAAAATAAATACAAATTAGAATTAGTGTTGTGTAGGTTTATCAATATCCAACAGAAAACCATTATTGCAAACTTATAAGTTTATCAATATCCAACAATAGTTCTAAGATAAGGCTATTTATGCCGTAGGGTATGGTGGTATCCCGTTAATCCACCTTTAAGCCATTGCTTATGCAATGGCTTATTTATATTTTAACCTAATTTATTTTTACAGTAAATAAATATTGACATTTTTATGAAATGAAAAAGGGGAGTGGTATTAATCACCATTCCCCTTTTTTCAAAAAAATAACAGAGCCTGCGTCTGCAAGCTCTGTTATTAAGCATTGGCTTATACTTACTGTAAAAGTTGTTTTACCATGGCATTAATGCGTTTGCCATCGGCACGGCCACCGGCTTTGGCAATAACCTTAGGCATTACCTTGCCCATGTCCTTCATGCTGGCTGCGCCTGTTTCGGCAATTACTTCCTTAACAAGGCTTTGCAGCTCGTCATCTTCCATTGCGGCCGGAAGATATTTTTGCAGCACTTCAATCTCAGCTTTGGCCTGGTCTATCAGATCGGTGCGTCCTGCTTTCTCAAACTCAGCAAGAGAATCCTGACGCATCTTAACTTCTTTCATCAAAACTGCAATTACTTCGTCTTCAGTAAGTTCTTTTTTGTCATTGATCTCGACATTTTTGATATTGGCACGAGCCATGCGGATGGTTTCCAGCGCCACTTTGTTGTGGGCTTTCATGGCCTGCTTCATATCTTCTGTCAGCTGATCTTTAATTGACATCTGCACGCGCCCCCATTATCTGGATTTACGTTTTCTTGCGGCTTCGGATTTCTTTTTGCGCTGAACGCTCGGTTTTTCATAGTGTTCGCGTTTTCTTACTTCAGAAAGGATGCCGGCTTTTTGGGTAGCTCTTTTGAATCTGCGCAGTGCGCTGTCAAGAGTTTCGTTTTTGCCAACTTTAATTTCTGCCATCTGATCTCCCTCCCTCCACACACTTAGGGAAGTGTATATACAATTTATATGCTTTGAGAATACTCCGAAGCATATAATCTCACCGTCTAATTATACATTACTGTAAGGAGTTTGTCAATCAGCACGGAGGCCAGCCGAGCATTTTACCGCCCAAAAGATGTATATGCAGATGGTGCACGGTTTGTCCACCTTCGTCGCCGGTGTTAACAACAATGCGGAAGCCTTTTTCGCTTACGCCGAGTTTTTCGCTGAGCATTTTTACTTTGCCCAGCATGTACTTAACAAGTTCCGGGTCTGCCGCAACAATGTTTTCCGTATGTTCCTTCGGAATCATCAGTACGTGTACGGGCGCAGCCGGTGCGGCGTCGCGGATAACAATCATTTTATCGTCTTCATATACTCTTTCGGCAGGAATCTCTCCGGAAATAATACGGCAGAATACGCAGTCGTTCATATTTTTACCTCCTCGCTGTTTAAGGTTGTATTTAATTGGTAACTTATTATAAATTCGCCAAAGATAATAAAATTCCTTTTAAATCATGGTAAATTCTTCAGTCTTTTATAATTTCGCCAAGCAGTTTTTCGCCGTCAAAAGCAGTTATTTTTACAGGTAGTATTTCGCCGCCCAGATTACGTCCCCCGCTTTTTACAAAAACGCGCTGATAGTTGCCGGTTAAGCCTTCAAAATAATCTTCACCGGCAGGCTGCTCAAACAAAACTTCCGCGGTTTGCCCAACCATGGCCTGCAAAAAAGTTTTGTGCATAGTTTCGTCAATTCTGCCCAAAATGTCGGCACGTTCTTTTTTTACGGCTTCCGTTACAGCGCCCGCAAATTTTTCGGCAGGCGTGCCTTTGCGCGCCGAAAACGGGAAAATATGCATTTTGCTGAAGCCGCAGCTTTCGGCAAATTTGCAGGTTGTTTCAAAATCAGCTTCCGTTTCGCCGGGAAAACCTACAATAACATCCGTAGTTATGGCAATATCGGGTACCTTCGTTTTAATATCCGCCAGAAGCGTTTTAAATTTAGCCGTTGTGTACGGCCTGTGCATGGCCTGCAAGGTTTTATCGCAGCCCGATTGCAGCGGCAGGTGCAAATGTCTGCAAAAACGTGCGTCTTCCTGCATCAGCGTTAAAAGGCGCGGCTCTACCTCCACAGATTCCAGCGAACCGAGGCGCAGGCGCTGCACGCCCGGCACATCAAGAACGGTTTTAACTGCGTCATACAAAGTAGGGCCGTCAGGGTTTTCTTTGCCGTAACAGCCAAGGTGAATACCGATAAGCACAATTTCCTTAAACCCGGCGCTTATAAGGCGCTGCGTTTCGGTACGGATGCTTTCAAGGCTGCGCGAACGCAGCGGGCCGCGTGCATACGGAATAATGCAGTAAGTGCAGAACTGGTTGCAGCCTTCCTGTATTTTTAAAAAGGCGCGCGTTTTATCGGTTATATCGCCTGCCGCCATTTCTTCAAAAGCTGTGCTGGCAGTTAATTTATGCACGGCATCCAGCGTATCGGTCTGCCTGTGCGCAAGGCGTTCTTCCACCAGCTGCACAATCTGCGCGCGGTCCTGGTTGCCAATAATCATATCCACGCCGTCAATGGCCTTTACTTCTTCCGCCGCCGTCTGCGGATAGCAGCCGGTAACAACAATCAGCGCATTGGGGTTCTTGCGGATGGCACGGTGAATGGTCTGGCGCGATTTGCGCTGCCCGGTATTGGTAACAACGCAGGTATTAATAATATATACATCAGCTTCGCCGTCGAAACTGACAAGCTGATGCCCGCTGCGCAAAAACAGGTTTTCCATACTTGCCGTATCGGCCTGGTTAACCTTGCAGCCAAGCGTATAAAATGCAATTTTTGCCATTTTCAGCCTCCCAGTTCGTCAAATTCGTATAAAACGGCACTTAATGCGGTAAGCCCGGCCGTTTCGGCGCGCAAAATGCGTCTGCCCAGCGAAACAGGCACCGCACCGCCGCTGCGTGCTTTATCAAGCTCGGCTTCGCTTATGCCGCCTTCCGGGCCGATTATAATTAATATGCTGTCTGTATTTAAATTGCTTTGCAGAACCTGTTTAAGACCCTGCCTGTCCTCACATTCGTAAGCAATTATTTTAGTTGTGCAGTCACATTCAGCCATCAGTTTATCAATAGCTGCAACCTCCGCAATTTGCGGAATAATGTCACGCTTGCTCTGTTTGGCCGCGCTTTCGGCAATTTTTTGCCAGCGCTGGCATTTTTTGGCAGCCTTCTCGCCGTCATAACGCACAACGGAATGTTCCATTGCCAAGGGTACAATGCGGCTTACGCCGAGCTCCACCGCCTTTTGGATGATAAAATCCATCTTTTCGCCTTTTACAAGACCCTGCGCCAGTGTAATCTTTACCGCAGGCTCATGGCTTTCGGCAATAACTTCAAGGCATTTTACAAGCGTCTGCCCGGGCGCAGTTTCAGTAATTTCTGCAAGGGCGGTTACGCCGTCGTCGCTCACAATCTGCACCTTTTCGCCCGGCTTCATTTTAAGCACGGTGTAAATATGGCGTGCGTCAATGCCGTCTATCATCATATTTTCCGCATAAGGGCGCGGAATAAAAAATCTGTGCATTAATCCTCCAGTGCCATCAGCATGGCAGCCCAGCCGCCTTTATGGCGCGTGCTGACAACCTTCAGCCCGCTGGCTGCGGCAGCCTGTTTAATATCGTCTTCACGTTCTTCTATAATGCCGCTGGCAAGAAACTTGCCGTCCGCTTTAAGCTTTTGCGCAACATCCGGCAGCAGCATAATAATAATATCGGCAATAATATTGGCAATAATCACATCAGCCTTGCCTTCCGTGCCGTGCAGAAGGTCGCCTTCTTTAACTGCAATAACTCCGCTCAGACCGTTTCCGGCAATGTTTTCTTTGGCAATGCGCACGGCGTTAGCGTCAATATCTACGGCAACAATGCTTTTGGCGCCCAGTTTGGCGGCTGCAACGCTTAAAATGCCGCTGCCGGTGCCAACATCAAATACTTCCGCCTGCGGCGTAATAATTTCTTCCAGATATTCCATGCACATGCTTGTTGTATGGTGCGTGCCGGTGCCAAAGGCCATGCCGGGGTCAATTTCAATAACAAGGTCATCAGCCTTGGCATCGTATTTTTCCCACGAAGGCTTAATAACAAGATGTTTGCCGATATGGGTTACATGGAAATACTGCTTCCATTCGTTTGCCCAATCCTGCTCGCACAGCGTACGGAACAGCGGATTGCGGAAAACGCATTTTTGCCCGATACGTTCTTCAACGGCTTTAACCTCACGCGAGATAAACTCCAAACGTTCGGAAAGTTTTTCGTCGTCCGGGTAATAAGCAGTTACTGTAACGACCTCGGTATTCTGCTGTTCGGGAATATCGCACAGCTCCCATGTGCCGCTTGCACGCAGCTGATTAATTAAAAGCGGGTCTTCCATGGCCACGCCCTGCGCACCGGCGCTGTATAAAATATCGGCAATCGTGTCTGCCTGTTCATGCGTTGTCTGTAAGCTGACTTCCGTCCACTGCATTACGTTTCACTCCTCAAAAAACTCATAGTAAAAAGATATAAATTTCCGCCTTTTATCTTATCATAACAAGGCCGAAATGTACATTATAAAATCAGTCAATTTATATTTCTCAAACCGCGGCGGCTTTTATATTAAGCGTTACTATATTTGACTTTTTGTGCCTGTTTGCTATAATAATTATAGAAAAACAAACGGCTGCCGATAGACGGTCAGCCGCAAAAAAGTTTAAATCATCTAACGATAACCGTCACAGTTTTGGCTGGCTTGTGGCGGTTATCTGCTTTTACGCGAAAAATCTTTCCCGAGGGTATAACCAATGGAAAAGATAGTCACCGTATAGCCGATTACGGCTAACAACGATAATATATCCACGTTATCCCCTCCTCAATAGTATTTCCGGCTCAAGCCGGATTTCTATATCATCGAAGGGTCACAGTCCCTCCGCAGAGGGCTAACCGCCTACCGTTATGGCAGCACATTTGCCTGCATATTGTAACAGAAAAATATAAAACTGTAAAGATACTAAAAGCGCGCTTCCGAATTTACGGAAACGCGCTTTATTTGTTATTTAAACAAATCTTTAATTTTGTTCAAAAAGCTTTTTTCTTCGGGGTTGATGTTGTCCTTGCTGATATCGGCAAATTTACGCAGCGCGTCTTTTTGCTTTTCGCTCAGTTTTTTAGGCACAACAACTTTTATACGTACCAGCTGGTCGCCGCGGCTGCCTCCGCGCAGGCTGGGTATGCCTTTGCCTTTCAGGCGCAGCACCTGGCCCGGCTGGGTGCCTTCCGGAATCTTCATTGTTACCTGGCCGTCCAGCGTCGGTACTTTTATTTCATCGCCCAAAGTTGCCTGTACAATGTTAATAGGCACTTCGCATAATACAGTGTTGCCGTCGCGTTCAAAGAACTTGTGGGGCTTCACATAAAGGTATACGTAAAGGTCGCCGCTCGGGCCGCCGCGCATACCTGCTTCGCCTTCTCCGCTTACGCGCAGGCGCGAACCGTCGTTAACACCGGCAGGAATTTTAACTTTAAGCTTTTTGGTTTTGCGTACGGTGCCTTTGCCCTTACATTCTTTGCACGGCTCGGTAATAATTTTGCCTTCGCCGTGGCATCTGCTGCACGGGCGTACGTTACGCATCTGCCCAAACATAGTGTTTTGCGTAAAGCTTACCTGGCCTGTGCCGTGGCATTCGGGGCAGGTTTCCACCTTACTGCCCGGTTCAGCGCCGCTGCCTTTACATTTTGGGCATTGTTCGTCGCGCGTCAGGTTAATTTCGCGTTCTACGCCGAAAGCTGCTTCTTCAAAGGTAATTTCCATATCGAAGCGCAAATCGCTGCCGCGCTGTGGTCCTGCCTGACGGCCGCCTCTGGAGCGCCCGCCGCCGCCAAAGAACATATCAAAAATGTACTCCATACCGCCGCCTGCGCCGCCGAAGCCGCTGAAATCAAACCCGCCGAAACCGCCCGCACCGCCTGCTCCGGCAGCGCCGTCAAAGGCTGCATGGCCAAACTGGTCATACTGGGCACGTTTCTTTTCATCGCTCAAAACACTGTATGCTTCGGAACATTCTTTAAACTTTTCTGCAGCATCAGGATTATCCTTGTTGACATCAGGATGATACTGACGTGCCAGTTTACGATATGCTTTTTTTATCTCGTCTGCCGTTGCGCTTTTAGAAACGCCCAGCACGTCATAGTAATCTCTTTTTTCCAAGGTTTACACCATCCTAAGCTGATTATTTCTTGTCGTCGTCAACAACTTCGGCGTCAACTACATCGTCGTCGGCTTTTTTAGCGCCGCCTGCGTTTGCTGCGCCTGCATTACCTGCTTCCGCACCTTTGGCTGCTTCGGTCTGTTTGTAAAGTTCAGCGCTCAGTTCATACAAAGGTTTAGTCAGGTCTTCGGTTGCTTTCTTAATTGCGTCAACGTCGTCGCCTTTCATTTTTTCTTTCAGGGCGTCCATTGCGGTTTTAACTTTGGCAATCAGTTCGTCGCTGCCTTTGCCTTCCATGTCTTTAATGGTTTTTTCTGCCTGATAGCAGAGGCTGTCGGCCTGGTTGCGAGCTTCAACTGCTTCTTTGCGTTTTTTATCTGCTTCGGCGTTGGCTTCGGCTTCTTTTACAAGGCGGTCAACTTCGTCTTTATCAAGCGTGCCGGAAGAAGTAATGGTAATCTTCTGTTCTTTGCCGGTGCCGAGGTCTTTGGCTTTTACGTTTACAATGCCGTTGGCGTCGATATCGAAGGTAACTTCAATTTTCGGTACTCCGCGCGGTGCAGCCGGAATGCCGGACAGTTGTCGGCAGCCATGTCGCGTTCGCCCTGCAGTACGTGAATATCAACGGAAGGCTGATTATCGGAATAAGTGGAGAAAATCTGAGATTTGGAAGTAGGAATGGTAGTGTTGCGGTCAATCATTCTGGTGAAAATGCCGCCGGCGGTTTCAATGCCGAGGGACAGCGGAGTTACGTCCAGAAGCAGTACGTCTTTAACTTCGCCTGCCAGTACGCCTGCCTGAATAGCAGCGCCTACTGCAACGCATTCATCCGGGTTAATACCGCGGTGCGGTTCTTTGCCCATGAATTTTTTAATGGCTTCCTGTACAGCCGGAATACGGGTGGAACCGCCAACCAAGAGTACTTTGTTGATGTCGCTTGCGCTCATGCCTGCGTCGGCCATAGCCTGACGGGTCGGACCCATGGTACGTTCAACAAGGTCTGCGGTCATTTCTTCAAATTTAGCACGGGTTAAATCCATATCCAAATGTTTCGGGCCGTCGGCACCTGCGGTAATAAACGGCAGGTTGATGTTGGTGCTCATTACGCCGGACAGTTCGATTTTAGCTTTTTCTGCGGCTTCACGCAGACGCTGCATAGCCATGCGGTCATTGGAAAGGTCAATGCCTTCGGCTTTCTTGAATTCGTCAACCATCCAGTCAATAATGCGCTGGTCAAAATCATCGCCGCCGAGGTGAGTATCGCCGTTGGTAGCTTTAACTTCAAATACGCCGTCGCCTACATCAAGGATGGATACATCGAACGTGCCGCCGCCAAGGTCGTAAACCATAACGGTGTGGTCTTCGCTCTTGTCAATGCCGTAAGCAAGTGCTGCTGCGGTAGGTTCGTTGATAATACGCAGAACTTCAAGGCCTGCAATTTTGCCTGCGTCTTTGGTTGCCTGGCGCTGGCTGTCGGAGAAGTAAGCCGGAACGGTAATTACAGCCTGATGTACGCTTTCGCCGAGATATTTCTCAGCGTCAGCTTTTAATTTTTGCAGAATCATTGCGGAAATTTCTTCCGGAGAGTATTTTTTGTCGTCAATTTCAACTCTGTAATTAGTGCCCATGTGGCGTTTAATGGAGCTGATTGTTCTGTCCGGGTTGGAAACAGCCTGGCGTTTTGCCAGCTGACCTACCAGACGCTCGCCGTTTTTGGAAAAACCTACAACGGACGGAGTCAGCCTGCTGCCTTCCTGGTTAGTGATAACGGTCGGTTCGCCGCCTTCCATAACAGCTACTACAGAGTTAGTAGTACCTAAGTCAATACCAATTACTTTAGACATGATGTTTTTTCCTCCTCAAATTTACACTGTATAAAGAATGCAACTTAATCGTTGCTTATTACTTTAACTTTGCTATGGCGGATGATTTTATTGCGCAGCCTGTAACCTTTTTCAAAAACCTGCTCAATGCTTTCATCCTCTAAATCCGGGTTCTGCCCGCGCATTACGGCTTCGTGCAGTTCCGGGTTAAATTTCTGCCCCTCTGCGGGGATTTCTTCAACTTCAAGCTCTTTAAAAGCCTGTTCAAACTGCCGTTTGATTTTTTCCATGCCGGCTACGATAGCAGACATATCGTTTGTAGTTTTTACGCTTTGCTCGGCTCTTTCAAAGTTATCGAGCACTTTTAAAAACTTGCCGACAACATCTGCCGTAACGAAGGTTGAAAGCTGTTCGCGTTCGGCAGCATTGCGTCTGCGGAAATTTTCAAAATCGGCCTGCAAACGCATCAGGCGGTTTTGCAGTTCTTCGATTTTTGCATCTTTTTCATCTTTCTGGGGTTCTTCCGGCTTTGCTTTTTCCGGTTGTGCGTTTTCTGCATTTCCGGCAGCCGCTTCACCGGCGTTTACCTTTTCTTCAGCGGGCGCTTCAGCATTTTCCGCTGCTCCTTCCGCAGGGTTCTGAGTATCTTTAATATCTTCTGCCTGCATACTGTCCCTCCTCAGCTGTTTAAAATCGTTTTTAAATATTTATGAAGATAATCCATTACGGCAATTACTTTGCCATACTGCATGCGCGTAGGCCCCAGCACCGCCATTGTACCGACTATTTTGCCGTTTAAGCGGTAGGTTGCCTGCACCATGCTGCAATCCTGAATGCCTTCAAATTTATTTTCGCTGCCTATCGTTATGCGCAGCCCGGATTCTTCGCCGGATTTTAAAATGTTGCGCACAACTTTTTCTTCTTCCAGCACACCTAAAAGGTTTTTAACTTTTTCCATGTCGCGGAATTCAGGCTGGCTTAACAGCTGCCTTGTGCCGCCCATAAAGAAGGTTTCCTTTTCGGGGCGCGTCATGCGGCGCAGCACATGCAAAAGCGAACTTAAAAGCAGCCGGTCATCTTTAACCGCTGCCTGCACTTCATCCAGCAACGCCTTGTCGATATCCGTTACGGCTTTGCCTTCCAGCATTCTTGTAATGCGCCCGGCCATGTATTCCAGTTCTTTAGCAGACATGCCTGCCGGAATTTCCACCACGCAGTTATTTACATTGCCGTCATCGGTAACAATGCACAAAATGGCATGGTTCGTATCAAGCGGCAAAAACTTTAAATAGCAGAAACGGCTGATGGAATGCTGGTTTGCCAGCACCATCGACACGTTATGCGTCATCTGCGAAAGGATTTTGGCGGTTGACAGGAAAATATCGTCAATGCTGCGCTGGCGTTCGCGGTACAGGGTATTAATTAATGTACGGTCATTATCGTCCAGCGTATCCGGCTCAATCATGGAATCTACATAAAACCTGTATGCCTGTGCCGAAGGCACACGGCCGGCTGAAGTGTGGGGCTGCTCCAGATAACCCAAAAGTTCCAAATCGCTCATTTCGTTACGGATGGTGGCCGGGCTCAATCCCAAATCATGTTTGCGCGCAATAGTGCGTGAACCTACCGGTTCTGCCGTAGAAATGTAATCTTCTATGATGATTTGCAGAATTTTCTTCTTTCTTTCGTTTAACATATCCCCACCTCCGAAGGGATTGTTAGCACTCGTTATAATAGAGTGCTAACATCTTGATATTAGAATAGCACTGCCTTCAGATATTGTCAATAAGTTTTTATATATTTTTTAAATAAAATTTAATCCGTCACAAAAATTTCAAAAATACGGTTGCCAACTTCCATACCTGCTTCGGTAAGGCAGATTTTCTGCAGCTCTTTATCAAAGCTAAGCAAATTATGCTCAATATACGGTTTCATTTCAGCACCGTATTTTTCCATAACATCTATGCCGAAACGCTGCTTTGCTTCGGTTAAACTTACGCCGCTTTTTTTGCGCAGGTTCATAAACATAAATTCTTCAAACTGTACCGGCACAGGCAGTTCTTCTTTATCATAAAGCTGCCCGCCGCTTTGTATAAGCTGTATGTAGTCCTGTACTTTAGCTGCGGCAGTAAAACGCGCGCTGCCGTTAAAACCGCAGGCACCAGCACCAAATGCCGCATACGGGTAATAATGCCAGTACACAAGATTATGGCGGCTGTACGCTTTGCCGCGCGCATAGTTAGATATTTCATAGCGTTCAAAGCCCTGAGTTTTTAAAAACTCCTGTACAAATTCGTACATATCGGCAGCTTCGTCCTCATCCGGCAAAATTATCTGCCCTGCTTCTGTCATTTTTTGCAGCGGCGTGCCATCTTCAACAATCAGCCCATAAACGGATAAATGCTCAATGCCGGTACTGCAAAGCCGCGTAAGCGTTTCTTTTAAACTTGCCATAGTCTGCCCCGGCAGGCCGTAAATAACGTCGGCATTAATGCGCTTAAAACCTGCCTGTTTGGCAAGCTCTATTGCTTCCAATGCTTCGGCTGCATTATGCACGCGCCCTATTGCTTTTAATTCTGCATCATTTAAACTTTGCACGCCAAAGCTGATGCGGTCAAACCCTAACTGCCGCAGTGCTTTCAACTTCGGCAAATCAACAGTACCGGGATTTGCCTCGATAGACGCCTCGCAAGGATTTTGCCACCAGCCGTACTTTTTTAAAGCGTCCGTAATTTCTTTTATAGCTTCAGCCGGTAAAAGGCTTGGTGTGCCGCCGCCAAAATAAATTGAAGCATTGTCGTTTACAGGCACATCTTTTCTGCGCCCGGCAATTTCCCTGCATACAGCCGCAGCATATTTTGCCATTACCTCCGCCCCAAAACCGGCGTACGAATTAAAATCGCAGTACAGGCATTTTTGCCTGCAAAACGGTATATGCACGTAAATTCCCTGCACCTGCTGCCAGGGCTGTAAATTTTGTAACTTATCCATAATGTTCCTTCGCTTGCAAAGTAAAATTAAAAATTGTATAATAAAAGCACGGAGTAATGATGGTGGTACATCAGTTCTCCCTGGTCAAATTTATAGTTTGAAGGAAGCCGTGTAACCGCTGTTATACGGTTTTTTTCATTACGCTATTTGCGTCCCGAAACAATGACTGCTACGAGAGTTCCGAAAGCAACCATTAAAGATAATGCTTCGTACACTGTCATTAGCATCACCACCACTCAGCAAGAGTGGAAAACCGATACATCAATACTCCGTGCTTAACTATTTTAACAGCTAAATATCAAAAACACAATACCGCCCCGGTTTTGCTCCGGAGCGGTATTTTTAGTTACTTAATTATTTAAAATAATTTACGCCGCTGATAAAGATTTTCTGGTCTTTATTGCCGCTGATGTTTTTAAACAGACCCGGTACAAAACGTTCAGTATGGCCCATTTTACCCAAAATTCTGCCGTCGGGGCTGGTAATGCCTTCAATAGCATACAGCGAACCGTTGGGGTTGTACGGCATTGCCATGGTGGGTTTGCCGTTTTCATCAACATACTGCGTTGCAACCTGCCCGTTGGCAAACAATGCTTTAATTGTTTCTTCCGGCGCATAGAAGCGGCCTTCGCCGTGAGATACGGCAACGGAGTGAATTTCGCCCGGTTCAACGGCGCTGAACCACGGAGATTTATTGGAAACAACGCGGGTGTTAACAATCTGCGAAACGTGGCGGCCGATATTATTGAAGGTAAGAGTCGGGCTGCCGGCAGACATTTCGCGGATTTCGCCATAAGGCACAAGGCCGAGTTTAACAAGTGCCTGGAAACCGTTGCAGATGCCGAGCATCAAACCGTCGCGGTCGTTAAGCAGGCGTTCGATAGCTTCTTTAATGCGCGGGTTGCGCAGCATGGTAGCAATAAACTTGCCGCTGCCGTCCGGTTCGTCACCGGCGCTGAAACCGCCCGGAAGCATTACAATCTGGGCATTGTCAATCATTTCAACCATTTTGGCAACGGATTCTTCTACTGCCTGCGGGGTAAGGTTGCGCACAATAAATGTTTCAGCCACAGCACCGGCGTCTTCAAAAGCACGTGCGCTGTCATATTCGCAGTTAATGCCCGGGAATACCGGAATGAATACGCGCGGTCTGGAAATTGTTACCGGTGCAGTTAAAGGCAGTTCTGCCTTATAAAGCGGCATGTCAATATCTTTATCGTCTTTTTCATCGGTCTTGGACGGGAAAATGCCTTCCAGCGGAGTGCTGTAAGCCTTTTCTGCTTCGTCCATGGGGATAACGTCGTCATTAATGGCGATAACCTGTTTTTCAGAGGTATGGCCAAGAAGCATGTAGTCGAGCCCTTCAAACAGGTCCTCGGGTTCTGTGCCTTCTGCAAGTTCAAGCACCATGCCGCCGGGCTGCAAAGTAAACAGTCCGTCAGTATCGTTATAGGGTTTAATAAATTCAAAACCAAGGCTGTTGCCAAGGCACATTGTTGTTACAAGCGCTGCAATGCCGCCTTCTTTAACGGCTGCCGCAGCAGTAATTTTGCCCGCCAGAATGGCTTTATGCACTGCGGTAAGGTTGGCTTTCAGCGCGCCAAAGTCCGGCACTTCCGTAGTTTCGCGCGGGCAGGAAAGGAACACAACCTTGCTGCCGGCATTTTTAAATTCTGCCGATACGGCTTTGTCGCCGTCGATAACGTCAACTGCGAAGGAAACAAGCGTCGGCGGAACGGTTTTATCCATAAAGGTGCCGCTCATGCTGTCTTTGCCGCCGATAGCAGGCAGTTCCAAAGCATCAAGCGCGGTAAATGCGCCCAAAAGTGCTGCAAAGGGCTGGCCCCAAAGCTCGGTATTATGCAGTTTGGGGAAGTATTCCTGGCAGGTAAGGCGCAGTTTTGCCGGGTCTGCACCAAGTGCAACGGCACGGGTTACAGATTCCACAACCGCATAAAGTGCGCCGTGGAACGGGCTCCAGCAGGCAAACCACGGCGGCATCCGTTATGGCGTGCAGCACGGGC
>OJME01001400.1_pt1 | contig 19458 bp, 19 predicted proteins | sample 1597151 | NCBI WGS metagenome assembly OJME01 (sample SAMEA2452118, study PRJEB22498) | human gut metagenome | biome: human feces; feature: human gut; material: feces | place: Australia | collected 2012
ATATTAATTTTTAATTTGTTTTCACTAATTTGTTAGACTGATCGTCATCGGTAGTAGATTCCCATAATCCGTTCTACCCTTCCGTATCTCCGTCATGTACTTGCAGAAGAAAGATCGGAAACTGATTCCCGCCCGCTTGCAGGTTTCAATTAAGGTATTATAAACGGCCGATCGTAAAGCACTTTTCCTACTACAGAAAAACAGGCTGTTTCTTCTCTGAGCGGTCAAGGAGCGTATCGCCCGTTCGGCAGCAAGATTATCGATCGTATATTCACCGTCTTTGCGATAAGCAAAAAGATGAGCCCAAAACTTATGGAGATACTTCAAAGCAGTTCGCATTAAATCACTCTTCCCCTCTTCCGGCAACGCAAGCAAATCATAAAGTTCATTCCATAAACTCTCCACAATACCATTCGTATAAGGATCGTTGCACTTTTCCTTAGTCTCGGTTGCTGTCAATTTATATCGGCGATAGTCATCCTCACGCTTATAAAGCTTCGCCATCTATTCCCAAAAGAAACGAACCTTTTCACAGCCTTGATTATAGGCATCTTTGAACTTATTACGCGCATGAGCGAGGCAGCATCAAAGGTAAAGAACGAATCAAAACATGTCAAGACGCAATTTTTGGACGCTTACCGAATATATTGATCAGACATTACTCCAGTATCTGGATTGTTATATGCCTCATTGGGTCCGAAAACAGACTTCATCTTATGCTTTTCCTTAACGATAAAAAGACTAATGAATTTAATAGATACTAACGATGCAATTACTAAATTACGCTAGTGTGACGTTAAAAAAGATGTTTACATATCTATAAAGTTAAATAGAAGACAACATCTGACATAAAATATTTTTACTTACATCTTTCAATTCTCTTTTCCGTTTATTCACACTTTGCCAATTAATCTCCTTAACCCCCATTACTTCTTCTACAGAAGAGACTAATCTGTCTTCCAATCCAAATTGTTTTAGCAAAGAATGAAAACGAGACTGACCACGCTTAAAATTTCCCAAAACAACAAAAGGAATATTATAGATTATTGAGAATACACATGCATGAAAACTGTCTGTAATAACAAAAGAAGCATCTTGAAAACCACGCAACCATTGCTCCACAGGTAGTTGAATACGTTCTCCCATAGGGGCTGACAAGTCCTCTACACGGGATATAGCATTAAAAAGAATAAGATGTTTCTGTTTTGCGACTTTTTGTACGAGAGCAGTTACCTCAGGACTAGAATCCAATACATAGCTCATCATATTGCCAACACTCTTTTGAATAGAAATAGCGGATACAAGCCGATCATAGTCTTCACGATCAAGTAGTAAGGTAGGGTCAAGTACATGACTAGCTGAAACTCCCAAATAATCGGAGCATAACTTCACACCTGAATCTTCACGAACAGTAATCACATCAAAAAGACTTGCCAAACGAGCGCATTCCATCGTTTGTTTAAGAGTGAATTCCCATTGATCTGTACCAAATGAAGCTGCATACGACAAGCGTTTTACCCGCCATGATTGAGCAAAATCCAAAAAACATTTATAGATATCATCATTATATCTCGGACGCCATACTTGGTCACTACCTACAACTAAAGCGTCAAAGTTAGCATTATCTAACTTATTGAAATTAGAGATTTCAATTCTATGTAGGTATTTAGATATAAACAACCGGGTATATTGACTAACCGTAAAAATTTGTTTATTATAAATAAATTCTGCAAAAACAACCAATTTACGTCCTAACAAATATTTCAAAATTAGACGTTTTGCCAAAACCAAAGGCATCTTCCAAAGAAATAGACGTTTTTTATAAGGAACATCAAGTATTGACACTTGATGTCCCATTCTTTCTAAAACTGTTTGCAAGGCATAAGCTTGCAACAAGCCTCCATAATTAGTACGCAATGGCTGCGTTATTATCCCTATTTTCATAGCATTCTCTATTTTATTTTCGCTCATAGCATTCAATATAAACAGTCTGATATAACAATCCTTGTTCAAAAATTGCTATTGAAACAATTAGAGAAATAACCGACATACAATATGCTGATATCTTAATTGCAGGCATCAATAATATCTGAATTAGAGATTTGCGATGTATGGCAATTGTAGATTTCTACACACTTTACTATCCAAAGTCTGATTATTCATAGCTTACTAAGATCTATTAATACTGTATTTGTAAACTCTTTAGCTCCTTTTTCATTCAGAAGATATGCATTTCTAAAGAAAATGTCATTAGAAAGTTTTTCATGGTCAATGTAGTCAAGAATAGGAGCATTAATTATATTACTTTGCTCAATGAAGTTATAAATTAGTTGTTGACGCGATAGATTATCAAACTTTTGAGACAAATGTTTGGTCATTGGCGGTAAAACGAGAACAGCCTTATAGCCATGAGATTCGCAAAAAACAAGAAGTTTTTGAAGTGAGTCAACAGAATCATTAAATCGATCCTGATTTATGAGAGCAAATGGATCATGTAAATTGTATAAAGAAAACTCTTTTTTCCAAGAATTTATCCATCTGTTTGCATCTCCCTCAAAATCCTTACAAACTTGCTGATTTAATCCAAATAGTCTTTTAATTTCTCCAATAAGAGCGAAAAGTGGATAATATTTTAGCGGTTTATTCTTTATATCCATCACTGCACCTCTTCTTCGCAACGATGCGTGGGGGATACTAATAGGTCTGACTACAGTATAGTACTTGTCTGCTAAATCATCATTTCCACCTCCTAATGATGAAAATGGACAAAATGAAATAAGAATAGTAGCTCCCGGCTTTAAATATGAACTATAGTTGGATAATATGGCATAGTCACCCACAAATGTTTGTGGAGCCATAGCCCAATTGGCTGCTTTTATATCCACACCGTCATAACTAAACCCATACTTGGCAGAACTGCTACCCAGATTCACTAATTCCAATCCATAGGTATTATGATTCCAGAACTTTTTACAATCCGGAAACATGACTTCATTTACCCAATAGGAACGTCTTAACAAACCATTCACTTTTCCAAAAATCTTTCTAAGTATACTCATAGGCCCGGACATTGTTTTGACTCAACCAAAATCTGCAAATCCCTGTTCATTGCTGAAATAGCTTCTATTTCCTCCTCTGTGAGCTTAAAATCGAATAAATCAAAGTTGCCTAAAAGTCTATTCGGATTAGTGGTTCTTGGTAATGGCATACAACCTCTATCAATATTCCAACGTAGTATAACTTGATGTTTTGTCTTTCTATATTTCTCTGCTAAAGGCATTAAAATATTGTCATTAAGCTGCCCGTGAACCAAATCCATGAGCGGTGAATATGTCATCAGCTGAATAGCGTTATTTATAGAATACTCAAGATCTTCCTGTTTTATGCTAAGAGGGCTGACATAAATTTGATTAATAGAAGGACATTCGCCTATTGCTTTAAGCTTTTCGATGTGATTTATATGAAAGTTTGACACCCCTATGTATCTTACCTTACCTTCTTTCTTTAAACGCATCATAACATCCCAAATATCTTCATAATAATCTGGGAAAGGATAGTGAATGAGGAGTGAGTCGATGTAGTCAGTTTGTAGCTCTCGCAAGGAAATATTAACCTTATCCATAACAACTTCTTCTACTGTGTGGCGATTTTGATATTTCGACAACTTATTAAACCAAACACCTTCCAATGGTTCATCTCCATGGGCATTATCCTGTGAGATTTTCGTTTGGATAAACACATCCTCCCGTCTAAATCCTGTTTCATTATTAAGCCGCGAAAGTGCAAGTCCCAATCCGGTTTCACCTCTATAATCATCTGCAGTATCAATTAATCTGTAACCACATTTGAAAGCATCCAAAGCCATACTTGCCATAGCCTCACCCTGAAGAGGATAAGTTCCCAAGCCAACCATAGGCACATCATGACCGTTTGCTGTAGTTAGTTTATGCATAATGTATTATCCCTTGAAATATTCGTTATATGCCTTTTTTATCTTGCTTAAAGGAATAGTATAATTGGAATGATAAGTTGAGTCTTCATCTTGACCTGTAACATTAATACAGCATGACACATAATCTCTTATTTGTAGATACAGACTTGTATCGGTAGACATCCTGTAATTAATAAGAACCATGCTCTTAGCTTGATTACAAAACATCAGGTTTAATATTGACGATCCATATAAACCCACAATTTCCTTTGCATGATAAAACAAGCCAGCTTTCTCTTCAAATGAAAGATCAGCCCCTTCAATATCAACATACCCTAACTCTTTAAAGTAGTTATGTACTTCTTCGTAATTAGTCAAATTTCTAATTCGGCCTGCCCGCGGAAGAAAAATTTTATCATACTTAGGCTTATCGTCTTTTACCTTTTCTATAATTGGATCGATAATATATTTCTTTGTCTTATCCAATACATGACGGGAAATATAATATGGATAGTCAAGCCTGAATTTAGGACCATTAAAGCTTGAACCCGGTGAAGGCATGAAATACAATACTTCACAAGTATAATCAATCTTTTTAGTAATAAACTTTATTTTAGCATTTGGGTAATTAGTCAAATAGGAATTAATAATTTCCATGATAGTTGCATCTTCATTCTCTACAACTAATATTGTAATGGAATCATCAAGAAGTCCAGCTTCTCCTGCACTAAATAATTTAGGAAGAAACTGATACATACAATGCCCCCAATGATAAGCCCAGACACCAACTAAAGAAAGTACTCTGCCACGTATAAATTCCGTCTTTCTATATCTTGTAATCCCGATATTTTTTTTGTCATACCATACTACATTTGAATCAGCCGGTTTGGCCCATGTAACAAACTCTTCACTATTAAACTTATCCCAATAAGCACCTTTGGGTGTAATCACAACGTCCGATTCATAACTCACAACTCCATTATCCGATTTATAGATGTACTCTGCCGGAACATATACTTCCAAATGTTGCTCTTTACAATGTTCATAACATTCAGGATAATATGTGTGCTCCCAAGATGCATCCTTAATTTTATGCACTACCTCAAAAATATTTTCAGGATCAACAACTATAGGATATGCCACAGCTCTTACCTTTTTTAGAACTTTCTTAATTCTCCTCGGAACGGATTTATATAGCATTCTTTTTAAAAACATATTTGAGTAATGATTAATATTTAAAAATCACATCTTTCATTGAAATCGAACACTTATAACCTATAGTATTATACAACTTACTTCCATCTAATTCAAGATATTTCATACCCACATCTTTTCGATCAACGGTTCCAAAATGACAAATAGGTATTTCTTCATCAAGTAAATTACGAATAAGATTCACAATTTCTTTTACACTCAATGTATCAGAGCCACCTATATTGTAGAGTCCTGTTGGCAAGGATACTTCATAAGCTTTTTCTATTATAATCGGGATCTCATTTACATAAATATATGAACGCACTTGATTACCATCAGTAAAGTTAAGTGGCTTACAATTTCTTATAGAGTTGATAGTATATGGAATTAACCGCGTTGGATTTTCTGTTTCTCCATAAATGGTAGGAATATAAAAATGCCAATGAGTAAATTCATGTGAATAACCATCAATGAAGCGACTAAGCATCCGTTTAGAAATAGTGTAATCATTGGGAGCTTTAAAAGTAGATGTAAGGACTTCATGTTCAGTAAAAGCGTGTCGTTCAGTTGTCTGTCCTAATTCAAAGTAAGAACCAAAAGAAATAAAAATTCCCTTATAATTATTTATCCTCAAACCATTGCATATATTTATAGGAGCTGTTACATTCAGCGCATAAATAAGATATGCACTCTCATTTAAATTGTTTTGTATACCAGCACCTGATGCATAGACTATAATATCGGACTTACTGAGTTGTGTATAGTCAATCTGGGACTCGAGCAAATTTATCTTAAAAAAATGGTCATATGCATGACCAATAGGATCTTCTAAACCATACATATCCAACTGCCATTTTTTTTCATTACAGTGTTGGGCTATGGCTGTTGATAAGAAACCATTTGTGCCAATAATAGATACTTGCATTATTTCTTGTATGAAGTAAATTTAAATATTTCATTGAGACATAGCATATAGATGCTATCAACATTTTGATATTTCTTATACCAATCCACCGTTAGTTCAATACATTGATGAATATTCATTCTTGGTTCCCAACCTAATTGAAATTTTGCTTTTGAAATGTCAAGCATCAAGAGTTTAGCCTCATGCAATACATTAGAGTTGGAAATATCATTGAGTTTACCACTTCCATAATTCTTGATTACATCAGTAGCGACATCCCATACTGGAGTAATGCTTTCGGCACGAGGACCAAAATTCCAACCCTCACAATATTTCGCTGGTTCTTCCCACATCTTGGTAGCAAGAAGCATGTAACCACTCAGTGGCTCCAAAACATGTTGCCAAGGGCGAATAGCTTTCGGACTACGTATATCAATATCCTTGCCTGCTTCTAAAGCCTTGATACAATCTGGAATGATACGGTCAAGTGCCCAGTCACCACCGCCAATTACATTTCCGGCGCGAACAGATGCCAAAGCTACATGATGTTTCATACCATAGTCGCTCGGATTGAAAAAGCTGCGGCGCCAAGAGGCAATGGCAATTTCGGCTGCACCTTTACTACTGGAATAGGGATCATAACCGCCCATTGGTTCGTTTTCACGATAGCCCCAAATTTGCTCCCTATTTTCATAGCATTTATCTGTTGTAACCATAACACCTACTTTTACACTATCTGTGGCTCGAATAGCTTCCATCACATTGATAGTACCCATCACATTAGTGGCATAAGTATCTACAGGAATCTCATAGCTCAAGCGTACAAGAGGTTGGGCTGCAAGATGAAATATGATTTCCGGCTGATATTCACGGAAGATTGCCTTCATGCGCTCTCCATCACGAATGTCAACACGCAAATCGGCTTTAATTTTACTTCCAATTCCGGAAAGAACATAATTATCACGCTCTGAGAAAGGATCAAGCGCAACACCTATAACCTCAGCACCCAACTCATGCAACCAAATGGAAAGCCATGAACCTTTAAAACCGGTATGACCGGTTATAAGTACCCGTTTATCTTTATAAAAGTTATCGAATATATCAATCATAGTTTGTATTGTATAGTATCTGCCGGATCATACAATTTATCGGTGTACGCTAAAATAATCATATTTCCATCACCAACATTTTTAAAATCATGAGCTACATTATTAGGGACAAATACAGAAACTGCTTGTTCGAAATTTAACAGAATTTCTCTACGTTCATGCGTTACAATATCTTCCAAACGGAGGATTGCTTCACCTTCAATTACAGTGAACCACTCTACTGCTTCCGGATGATAATGGCCTCCTTTAATCTGTCCTTGGATACCCATGGTGAGGTATACTTCACCTGTATGTAAAGGAATCCCTTCTTCACATCCTGTAATAGCTTTAAAAAACCAACCTCGTTCATCCTTAATAAGGTGACGATGAATTAACTGTACTTTAGATATGTTACTCATTCCAAAAATTATCTTGTGGTACAGTTCGTCCCCATCTTTTCCAAGGTGCTGCATTGGAGGCAAGTAATTTTTCAAGCAAGGTCTTTTCGCGGATATTATCCATACACTGCCAAAATCCAGTATGTATATACGACATAAGTTGTCCATCTTCTACGAGTTTGCGAAGTGGAGTTTGTTCTAAAACGCAATTGTCATCTGTAAGGTAATTAAAAATACTTGGTTCAAGAACCATGTAGCCTGCGTTGATTGAAGCGCCATCATTTGAACTTTTCTCACGGAATGATTTTACTGCATTATCTCCACCAATGTTTAGCACACCTTTATCTTGCAATTGCTTTACTGCTGTAAGGGTTGCAATTTTACCATGTGACTTATGAAACTCTATTATTCTATTTATATCTACATCGCATACTCCATCACCGTAAGTCATAAGAAATGTTTCGTTCCCTACATATTCCTTTACACGTCTGATGCGTCCTCCTGTCATTGTATTATAACCAGTATCTACAACTGTCACTTTCCAATCCTCAAGATAGGAGTGATGTACTGTCATTTCGTTCTTTCCATTACAGAAGTTAAATGTAACATCCGAATTATAAAGGAAATAATTAGCAAACCATTCTTTGATATATTCTTGTTTATAACCTGCGCAGATTATAAATTCGTTGTGACCATAATAGGCATATTCTTTCATAATATGCCAAAGAATAGGCATTCCACCGATCTCAATCATAGGCTTTGGCTTAAATACGCTCTCTTCAGAAATACGAGAGCCAAAACCACCTGCCAAGAGTACTACTTTCATCTTGTATTATATTTTGATATATAATGATTAAAGATTAATCTCTATTCAATATTTTATTTTTTGCAACCATCAATACCTTATCCCGAATATTCTTGGGTAAAATTATGTAGTATCCACAAACACAAATTAAAGTAGCGCTAAATAGTGTGGAAACTACTAATCGTGCAAAAGATTCTTCCATCAACAAGGTAAGGATATACGTAAGTGATAATATTATAATTAAAACAATGTATGCTCTTACCAAATCAGGCATTACCATTTTAACAAAAGAGAAATCAGGCACATGCTTCTTGATCGTATGGCATGATACAAAAACTGCTGTGAATACGGTAAGGACTTTTAAAAGATACGGCATCCAATATGGTGCATCCATTTTAAATGCAATGTATGTAAGGGGAAGTACTGAAAGATATAAAGAACCGGACAATAAGCTTTGAAACTTAACATCACCCGATGCTTGCACCACAAAATTAAGGGTTACAGACATAACAACAGTCAGATTCCACATTAGTGAAAATTGCAGCAGTGTCTCAGTATGTTCCGGTACAACTCCCAGCCATAGGTTTAATATGTAGTGCGCCTCAATCATAAGAGGGGCTGTAAATAGTAGCATTAAAAGAAATGTAATTCTTGCACCATTACGCATTAAACTAAGCATATGAGGAAATTCCTGCTGGGAATAGCATTTCACTACTTGCGGACGAACAGCTGTTGAAACATTAGTTGATAGATTCATCACTATACCCTGTACTCTGGCTGCAATATCTGAAGCTGCATTCATTACCGGCCCGAACCACATATTTAATAGCATGTTCACACCTTGAGTAATAGCTATTAAACTCATTTCTCCATAAAAATTCCACCCAGAAAAAAAAAGCATTGGTTTAAGTAACTGAGGTTTCCATACGAACTTAAAATGACATTCTTCAAAGTTTCGAACACATATAAATCTATATATTATTGCTATGACAGTTGATACTGCACACGTCAGAATAGCGTAAAGTTTGAGTTTATCAAAATCTCCTATCACCAATAAATAGACTATAAGCAGGCGAAGTACAGAGTTGAGTATTTCCACATAGGCAAAATAATCCATACGCTCGTGAGATATGATAGATGCGTTGAACGGTACCTGCATTACATTTATCATCATAGCTAGTATGGAGAACTGTAATACCCATCTGGCAGCATCTAAACTCCCAACTGGAATGACTAATTTGTTTTCCAGAAACCATACACCTATTGTTTCGCTCAGCAAAAAAATCAATAAGGCTATACCTATATGTAAAATCAACGCTGAAGAGAATGTTTCTTTTAATTTGTTTAAATCACCGCGCCCTAATTCGTAAGTCAAAAAACGGGAAGTAGCTCCCGCCATTGAATTATTAAAGAACATGAACATAGAAACGACCCCACCAACTACACCATATACCCCAAAGTCTACAATACCAAGAGTCTGAAGAACAACTCTTGAGGTATAAAGTGATATAGCCATATTCACCATCATACGTAGATACAACATGATGGTGTTTTTAGCAATAGTTTTATTGGACGAACCTGTCATTTATTAAGCAAGCTTCGCATATATAGCGTCCGCCATTTCACCTACATCTTCCCATGAAAGAATTTCTTTGGATGTTAATTTTAATCCAAAGGTCTTTTCTACAGCCACTACTAACTGAATATGTGATAGCGAGTCCCACTCTTCAATATCATCAGAAGACGTTGAATCTGCTACTACTAGTTCTTCGTCATCAAATACATCACGGAAGATATCTTGTATCTTTTCCATTATGATTTTTCTATCCATTTGATTTATTGATATATAATTATTTTTTTGTTATATAACATTCTTGCTCTTCATACGTTTCCACGTCGAGCACATATCTAGCAACATTATCCCCACCTTCCATTTTACTGAATCCAAGGTGGGGATAATGTTCCTCAACCATCTGATTCTTGGCTGAAGGCAGATATTCACCGATGATACGTTTGAACCCATTGCTGCGTGCATAGTCCACCAAAGTGTTGAGTGTAAAGTTTTCCATACCGCGTTTCAACACACGGCAACTCATAAACCAAGTATTGATAAAAAGGGTTTCAGTATCTTGCTTCTCAAGAATGATAACACAGATGAGTCCATTGTCACCAAATCTATCAGCCAAAGTGAACGAGAAAGTAGCATAATGTAAATCTGATTCGATTGCAGCAATCTCGGCTTCGGTATAGCGAACAGTACGAAGATTAAACTGGTTGCTACGTTGCGAGAGCTGTGCTACGCGGGGCGTATTGAACTTATCGAAACCTTTCACCTCACTCACCATGTCAAGTGACTTCAAGAATTCGGCTTCGTTGGTGAAACTTTGTTGAAGTGATACCCTTTTTGCTTCTATCTGATACTGCTTCGTACGATCCTTATCGTCTTCACTAAAGCTTGCGGTTTCGAATAGGTTTAATGTGTAAAGGTATTCCAAGTAGTCACCCGGGTCTTCAGGAAGTTCAGGAACGGTAACTCCAGGTACGTGTTCACGCACCATATTACGTTCAAACGGATTATCATCAAGGAACACCATGGAATCGAATCCGATATTAAGGGTACGTCGGATGGTACGGATATTGTCCGCTTTATTCTCCCAGTTTGCTACAAACACAGCGATGTCGTCCAGTTTAAGCACCATTTCAGGATTCCTCTCGAAAGGTTCTTTGGCTTTACCTTCATCATTTTTACTGCACACGGCAATGATAATGCCACGATTTTTAAGTTTCTTCACCCACTCCTGGAACTCGGTAAAGGCTTTGCCAATGCCCAATCCGTGACCTACTTGGATGTTTTCCCATCCATCATCACCAACAACTCCACCCCAGATGGTATTGTCTAGGTCAAGAATAAGACATTTTTTAAACTTGCCCTGTATAGCAGCAATTATATCTATTGTACGGGAAGATATGATGGGAAGCGCATCAAGACTAAGAATTATCTCTGTATTGACATATACGGAACTATCAAACATGAAATTACGACCGTATTTTGCCGAGATGCCCGCCAAATTGCATATAAAAAAATTAGGGTACGCTTGCGAAATATTCATCAGTTCATAATTGAGCTTGGTTAACTGATATGTGAACGAACTCTGAACCTTTGTAGCATAACTTCCCCAAATAGTATCTTCTATTTCCGGATAATTATAATAGATGACTCTACCTATACCTTGTTCGCATAGCAGTCTAACAAAATCAAGTCTGTCATCAGCAAGTTTATTCTGTAAATCAGAGTTTACAAGACTATGCTTCTCTAATAATTTATGGGTTGAATGAAATATAATAGTGTAATCAGGTTCAAACTGATAATAATCCGAAGTCGGATCCATTATTTGTCGTTCGACTTGACTATACTCAGCTTCCCAAAGTTCAATATTATAGTTTCTAAGAATACCCTCTCCCTTAATGGCCGTTGCCAATAATTGAGTCGCCGTATCTCCCAAAAGGGCTACTTTTAGCTTAGGAAGAGATACAGTATCTTGCTTTGTCGCACGTTTAAGCTCTTTGAAAGTATACATTCTTATTACATTTTTACAAACACATCTTCATCTACCACCACAGCCGGAGCACCTGATAACATAGTAAAGTTCTTAAATTTTCCTCCAGCGACAAAAGAACGCGACCCGACTATTACACCTGCTCCTAACTTTGTGCCAGGCATAATTACACTACCTTCACATAGCCAAGAATGCTTTCCGATAAATACAGGTCTCACATTTTTATATGCTCTACGTGATATAAAATGCTCACCGCTATTATCTCTTACTGTAACATCTCTACCTAAAGATACCTTTTCATCAAAAGTTATATTGTGTCCACAAATAATCGTAGCATTGATATTACTTAAGAAATCTGCTCCAAAAGTCAGATTAGCATCGCGAAAGACCTCTATATCTGCTCCATAACCTATTGAAACTCCTCCTTTAGTGATAAGCTTGCCATGAGGATCAACGAGTAATCGGCTTTCAAGTACAGAGCCTCTGATTCGTTTAGATCCGAAATCCAAAATACCTCCGAGCTCAATGGTTGCCGTCTTTGCTATATCAAGTGTACAATGCTTATGTATAAGTATAAATTTTCCTTCTGTTATGTTTGTTTTAACTGCTTTACAAAGCAAATTATAATAGATGTTTTTGCAAATTGTCCCTAAATTCCAACCACAAACCCTTTTTACTCCCAAAAGGAATCTAGCTATATTTTTTAGTTTATCCTTATTAGAAAGCGGCAGTTCTGATGATATTTTTACATATTTACGCACCAGATCTTTAAATGGCATACATTCCATGTCCTTAAAGAACTCTTCTCTGTTCACCTTTGGAGCAGAAAGCGGTTTGATTAATGCCGGATTCCCCACTGTTGCTGTCTGAAAATCTATTGGCTTAGATTTTACCTTATCTATAATCTTATTATAGTAATTTTTCCCTTTCCTTGAATTAACAAGAACAAGGGATGTCCCCAAATCATGATCCATATCTTTATCTATAATTCCAGGCTTTCCCCAAAGGTCTGCTATAGTAATATCAGCAATACGAGGATAACCTTTAAACTGACAAGTGTAACATGAAGGTCGACAGAATGCATTTGTCTGCAGATATGCTAAAGTGAATATATTCTTATCTTTTGTATCATAAAGAACTTCACCATTTTCAAAAACGACTTTAGTAGTTAACTGACGCCAACCATATTCTTTGTTTTTAACTTTGAAATAGATAATCTTTGATTGAAAGCGTTCTTCAAGAATTTCCATATACCCCTTAAGTAGTTTAGGGGTATTAATTCCTCTACAAATCAAATCAATTATAACAAGATTTTCATAGTCTTTACGTAAAAAAGCACGAAGAGCGGCCATCTGACAAGGAAGACCACACACGAGACATTTATTACCAGCCTTAACAATGCCTCTTACTGCTTTATAAAAACCCTGTGCGTCACTTTGCACTAATTTAGAATTTCTAAGTTGTTCAAGATCTTTTTTTTCTGAAGAAATAAATTGTTTTACGTCCCAATTTTCATCATAAATAGCTCCACCAACATAACCACCCTCTTTATACATTCGCTCTGCCAATGCTGCAAACGCAGATCCAGATGTGCTATTAAAAAGTGACTCTAAATTTTTATGCTGCATAGCATAACATTCCGGTTTCTCGAAATCGTTCTTCTTGAGTTCCTCAATATTGACAATTGGACAAACCTTTTCACACAGTCCGCAATCTGTGCATTTATCCTTATCAATCTCAGGGTACCAAAAGCCCTCTATATCAGTCTTGAATGTTATAGCATTATGGGCACATACATCACCACAAGCATTGCAACCGCAACACTCGGACTTATCTGTTATATTAATCATTGTACCTGAAAGTTGTATGTCCTAAAACCAAATTATCGGATTGAGTCTTTTTGTTACTCTTCAACATACTCCCACGGATAAGGATTATCCACCACAGCCTGAAACTCGTTGATAGCCTCTTGCTGTTCAGTAGTAAGTGACACCGAATCCCAAGAAGCGATAATTGCACGGGCTTCGTCAGCCAAAGGCTCGTCGAATACCTCACCATAGCAGGCGGTAAGCAGGCGGAGCTTCAATAGCGAAGCGGGAAGGGTATCGAGGATATCCCAGCAACGATCTAATATTTCCTGGATATGTTCGCGCTTTTCTCCGTGGTCGATGAACGATGCGTTGTAGCCCATCAGGAGAGCGAGACAGACAGAGGCCTGCTCTTCAACCGTAGAACCTTTGATACCGGAATTATACAATGTCGTGGTCAAGCGGTAAACTTCATTGTTACGGCGGGACAAGTCATCGCTGTAAATGGGACTCCCGTCCATGCCCAAATACATCAGGTCGTGCGCGGCACGCTGAAGGGAAGCTACTTCTTCGGAAAGAGTCATAATAAATTTGAATTATGAATTATTTGATTACTTCTATAAGATCAGGATGAATGGTGGCCATGGCAACTGCTATGACACCTTGTATAGCAATGACCACGCGACGATCCCGGGCGCCTTTCACTTTCAGGAAAACACCTTCCTGACCCTCGAAGTCACCACCCGTAATACGGACTTTGGTGCCTTTGGACAGGTTGAGTTCATCGGGTTGAAAGTATAGGAGATGGTCACTGTAGGTGCCGGCTACAGCGATGAAGCGCTGCATTTCATTGTCGGGGATAATTATCTTCTTGCCGCTACGGGTATCAGTGATATACTGTAAATAAGCAACCATAGACTTGACACGCTTCACTTCGGAAGGACAAGCGTGAATAAAAATCAGATTGTGAATGATAGGAACCAAGACACGGACTTTTTTTCCTTTCTTTATACTTATCTTATATTGCATGGGGACAAAACAGCCCAAGTTCTCTTTCGCAAGCAACCGCATAGCGTCAGTCTCACGACGGTAGGTGGCACGCATAGCGAACCATATTTCGGTCTCTTTCTCCACTTCCATTATTCGATTATTTCAGAAAAGGACATTCTCCCGGGGCTTTGAATTTCTTGCACATACCTGAAATTCAATCACTTGCGAGTACTTTATGTAATATACGGCAAGCTTTGTACTCTCTTGCCACGGTTTCTTGCAGTTACTCATTACCTATCTGGTAAGAAACTATAGACGAACGAATTACACTAAAAAAACGTGTTTTTAAACGTTCGTTTATTTGAACACCATTTTTGTATTCATTTTTTTCATTATCGAAACATAAAAGCAGACAGATAAAAAAAGATTTTTATTCATAGGTATCTATCTAACAATTAATATGTTAAAATAGAGAGCCAAGAGTACAAATCATTTTTTTTATTAAACATTTTGCTATTATGAAAATACCCCTTATCTTTGCGTTCAAATAAACGAACGTTTTTTGAAACATCCTTCCTTGAACAAACTATCGCATTATAAATCATCAATTTACCGACAAACAGAAATCAAACTCCACAATTTATCTTGTATTTGCAAGTTTACTAAATTTTTCGTCCATACCTTTGCCATATTTTACACAAATAAAAATCACTAAAATTAAAAAGAGTATGAACTACGAAAACAAACAACAAGAAGAAAAAAAAGGAACTCAAAAAAAACAAAACAGACAACAAGCAAACATCTGACAATAAAAGCCTTAAGTCAAACAGGGGACGAAAAAAGGAGAAACCCATACAAGGGATTGTTTTGAAACACTACGAATGCTTAAAGCTACTAATCACACTCTATCAAAATGGAGCAATGGGTATAAAAAAGGAGACATCACAAATTGCGTTAGCCCGATATATAAATGACAAAAAACTATTAGGGAATATTCGAAACGGAATATTCATTCCATTGAAACTCAGCACCATTCTAAAGGAAATAAATACCATCTGGAACGAAACATTACAAGATAAATCCATTGGCATAAAATAGACAAGAAAACACACCATGAATTATTATACTCCAACTTAATCGGCAAACACTCTACCTTCGGGCCGACAAACAAATTATAAACTTTAAAATCGTATATGTATGAAACGAAAAAAAAGGCCGGCATCACAAAGTGAAGCCATGAAACTGAGATGGAAAAGACGTATCGTCTTCGAAAAAGGATACACCGAGTCGTGCGCCGAATGGATGGCGGAACGCCTGGAAGCGTTATTGGATCACATGCAATATGGACATGCGGCAGTGGCTTACCGAAAACAGAACGGAGATTTCCGGCTGGCGAAAGCGACACTGCTTTATTACGAAGCGGAGTTCCATAGGAAATATGATCCCGCAGAAGTAGAAGGAGCGGTAGTATACTGGAATGTGGACGAACAGCGATGGACGACGTTTCAAGTGGAGAATTTCATGGAGTGGAGACCGATCGTATAGGGGAGGCACCACAGATTACACAGATTTTCACAAATGAATTATTTCTATTTTGAGGAATCAGGAGAAAACGTCTTTGGGAATCCGGTGTAATTTGTGGTAAATATCTTATTGAAAGTACAAACAACTAATCTAAAAAACAATATGGCGACAACATACGACGGGATCAACTATTTCCCGATAGGCGTAAATTTCATGGAAGAGAACGCAATGGAAGTGATAGAGGCAAAATACGGAATAAAGGGCCCGGCAATCGTGCTGAAGCTGCTTTGTAAAATATACAAGGAAGGATACTTCATCCGTTGGGATGAAGAACAGTGCCTGATTTTCGCAAACAAGGCAGGAAGGGAAGTGCAAACAGAAGAGGTGAAGGGGATCATCAAGATTCTGTTCATCAAAGGAATACTGGACGAAAACAGTTATCGGGAAAACGGAATACTGACTTCGGAAAGCATACAAAAGGTATGGCTGGAAGCTACGAAGCGAAGGAAAAGAGAAGTGTCGGAGCTCCCCTATCTGATAGTAAAACCGGAAAAAGAAAACGGAAAACCCGATGCTCCTTCTACACCACAGGAAACTCAGCAACCGGAGCTGTTCAAAGAGGAAAAAACACCTGTTAACCCGAAAAACGTAGTACATCATGTAGCCGTTGACGCAAAAAATGCATGCCATTCCAAAGTAAAGTAAAGGAAAGTAAAGCAGAGGAAAGTAAAGAATTACCCCCCTCAGCTCCCCCTGAAGGGGAGGGGGAAGAGCGGAAGGAGGATTCTGCTTATCTACAGATACCGGGATACGCCTTCAATACAATGACGCACAATTACTCGGGACTGATGGACACGCTAAAGAGATTGAGCGTTACCGACACCGGGGAAGTAAACTCCATACTCAGGCTGTCGGACTATGGAAGGAAGGGAACGACGGTATGGAAACTGATTGCAAACACTTGCTGGAGCGATATCGGAGCCAAAGGAAGATATCTGATAGCGGCGCTAAACAAGGCGAAAAGAAGATAGCAGGGAGTGTCAGTCCCCGATTTGTAGTTGACAAAAAAACAAGTATACAGGCTTTTATCCCAAAAGGGATTCAGTGAAACAAAGAAGTAAAGAGTGTGCTTAACAAACTAAAACACAGTGTTTTTAAAGCACAAGATTTCTCTCGCCCAAAGCTTTGTTTTAACGCAACGTTAAAGTTTGTTCTTTAAATGCAAATAGCAAGTGTTTTAAATGCAGAAGGCTTGTTATTTGCACACAAGAATAAAATAACGGAGAAATGGCGTTAACAATGTTAATTGTTACGATATTATTCTCAGAGCAACACGCTACATAAATCCAGTCTTTTCATTTGCATGTATCATAACCCTCAACTTAAAAACCCAACATTGCAGCGGGAGGAATATTCAATACCCCGACAAAGCAAACGGGCTATTTTTAAAGTCAGTAGATTAGTTGATACCAAATCGCCTAATCTACTGATTTCAATTTACCAAGTGATAACCTTGTCAATGATAGCCTGTTGTTCGGAACTGCTCCTTCGCAGATAGATACGGGTGGTTTCTATACTTTCATGTCCCATCAGGTCAGCAAGCAGAGAAATATCGTTGAACTTCTCCAAAAAGTTTTTGGCAAACCGATGCCTGAACGAGTGGGGATAAATGACTTTTTCATTCATACCGTACTTGTTAGCATAGTTTTTAAGTTGTTGCGATATACCACGAGTAGTGATTCTTTCGCCATATCTATTCAGAAAGAGATAACCGGAGGTTCGTTTGTGCTCTTCCAACCAAACAATGGTTTCTTCTTTAAGTAACTTAGGGATATAAATTCGTCTAATTTTACCTCCTTTCGCATAAATATCGTAGTAGCCTAAATAAATGTGCTCTACTTTTAGCTGGATAAGTTCACTTACTCTCGCTCCAGTAGCAGCTAAGAAGCGGACAACGAAATACCACGTCAGGTTATCTTCCTTTTTCAACTTTTTCTTTAGAAAGATATAATCCGCATTGGTGATTACATTTTCCAAGTAAGAACGCTGTTGCACCTTAACGGATTTAAGGCGAAGTTTCTGCTTACCCATATATTCAAGGTACTTGTTGATTGCCTGAATCCTGAGATTAACAGTCTTGGGCTTGTAAGTCTCAATTAGATACGTTTTATAAATCAAGAGGTTGCGTTTGTTCAATTCTTTATGCCTCTTGCTATACTCCTTTACGGCATACAGATATACTGCAACCGTATTTTTCGCCATATTCGCTTGGACGAGTAGCGTTTCAAATGTTTCTTCTGTCATATAGTAATTATATTTAGAGGGAACGACATTGTCCCATTAATAACTTACTATAAATTCATTGAATTCCTATTATGAGAAGTTTATTGCTACAGGTGAGGTTAAGTGCATTGATGAGGAGATCCCGTTTGAGATTCCGAATGGATGGGAATGGGAACGGGTGGGTAATATTTTTTTTGTTACGAAGCTGGCTGGATTTGAGTACACAAAGTTTTTTACTAAAGAAGCCATATCTGCATTTAACCCCATTCCAATAGTGCGTGCTCAAAATGTTCGTATGGGATTTTTTGAGGAAAATAAGAATGAAGCTATTTCTGAAATGTTATCAAATCAGTTAAAAAGAAGTGCTTTGAACAAAAAATGTTTGTTAATGACATTTATTGGTGCAGGTATAGGTGATACTTGCATTTTTCCTGCTGAAAGAAAAAATCACTTAGCTCCAAATGTTGCAAAAATAGAACCACTTGATGATAGCATTTTTTTAGATTATGCAGTTTTTGCGCTAATGAGTCCTTGCGGTCAAAGAGGAGTAAATGCAATCAAGAAATCCACAGCTCAACCAAGCCTATCAATGGAGACTATTAGAAAATTGTTGATACCTATTCCACCTTTCAAGGAACAAAAATGTATCTCGTTAAAGTTGTCTGAAGTATTACCATTGGTAGAAAAGTATTCAAAAGTACAAAAAGTACAAAATCAAATAAATGACGAAATCAATATATTGTTGTCTAAATCTATTCTTCAAGAAGCTATCAGAGGTAAATTAGTACCGCAAATTGCAGAGGAAGGAACTGCTGACAAACTGCTTGCCGAGATTCACAAAGAGAAAGAACGTCTCGTAAAAGAGGGCAAACTAAAGAAGGCAATCTTGACCGATTCCGTTATCTATAAAGGTGACGATAACAAGTATTATGAGCAGGTAGGTAAAAAGTGCTTGGATATAACAGAACAGATACCT
>OJME01001401.1_pt1 | contig 19440 bp, 17 predicted proteins | sample 1597151 | NCBI WGS metagenome assembly OJME01 (sample SAMEA2452118, study PRJEB22498) | human gut metagenome | biome: human feces; feature: human gut; material: feces | place: Australia | collected 2012
CATCCGTAAAGCGGAGTATGATGATAGACAGGACGGTATTTGTCCGTATTGGCGGTATCAAACGTATCCGAGAGTTTGAGCTCTTTCCAGCACAAGGCATCTTTCGGTAAGTGGCGGATGCGCACAGCTACTTTTTTCTCTCCTTCAGGTAAGGCGTAAGGGACGAAATAGTCCACCTTCGCCCTCGACAGGCGCACGTCCATCTCTACCGGAACCGAATCTGACGCAACGCAAACCTGCGCTTCGGGAGTCTGTTCTTCGATGGGCAAAAGTAAATATCGGGTAGGATTTGTAATATGAATTACGGTAAGGCTGTCGCCTTCTTGTTCAAATGTCATTTCAGATTGTGAGCTCTGGCAAGACGAAATTCCGAGTAAAACAGCCAAAGTGCCGATCACTCTTCTACTTACATTCATAAAAGTTGTTTTCATGATAACAGGATGTTTTTTATTAGTAATGCAATAGCTGTGTTTACGATGGCAAAGATAGCGGAGTTATCTGCCACCGGCTATTATTTTTGTTTCAAATAGTATAACGATTGATACCAAACCGCGTCAGAAACGAATGCTGGCAGCAAATTCCACGGTAAACGGACGAATATAGCTGCCTGCCATCCAATGACCGTTATAGGATGCCGCGTCTTTTTTGTCCACCAGTTCGGCACCGGCAATACTTCCTTTGGCTCCGGTCTGATTGAGGAAATTAACGACTGTGGCACTCAATGCAAGATGTTTGTTCACCGTCCAGTTGACACCACCGAAAGTTTCCCAACGCCCGTTGAAGTAGTAAGCATTTTTAATGTTAGCGTACGTCTTGCTGAAATAGCGGAAGCTGGCCCAGACTCTGAGGTCGTTCGTAATGTTGTAGCTGGGATCGAGTTCGACAAGCACTTTCGGAATCTCCGTCACAATATTTCCCGTGGCATTGATTTCACCTATCGTACCGTCCTTGAAAGTCACACTCGTTTCATATTTCTTGTAAGTCGGGCTTTGGTAGGTAAACAGGAAATGTGGGCGATGGGCGCATCCATCAGTTCTGCATCCGCAGCGGCGAACGCGAAGAATTTGCCTTTGCCAAAGAACATACCCAAATGCAGAAATTTACTTTTGACGGGCTGGAAGAAACCGTGGCACAGCTTAAGGCTGATGGCACGCCCGTGTATTTTACGATAGATTTGGATTGCCTTGACCCTGCCGTTTTTGCGGGCACCGGCACGCCGGAAGCTGGCGGCGTAAGTTTTGTACAGCTGTTGGCTGCACTGCGCTGCGTGTGTACGGCCAACGTAATCGGCGCGGACGTAAACGAGCTGGCACCGATGCTGGACGCCAGCGGCGTATCGACCGCTACGGCCTGCAAAGTTTTGAGGGAATTGCTTTTAGCATTGCATAAATAAAATTTAAAGGAGAGTTGTAAAATGAGTAAAGTTCTTGTTATCGGTTGCGGCGGCGTTGCTACCGTTGCCATCCACAAATGCTGCCAGGTGAGCGAAATTTTTACGGAGCTGTGCATTGCCAGCCGTACCAAAGCCAAATGCGATAGGCTCGCGGCAGAACTGCAAGGCAAAACCGCCACCAAAATTACCACAGCGCAGGTGGATGCTGACGATGTTGAACAGCTGAAAGCGCTGATTAATGAATACAAACCCGACCTTGTAATGAACATTGCCTTGCCGTACCAGGATTTAACGGTTATGGATGCATGCCTAGCCTGCGGCGTAAATTATATGGATACCGCCAACTACGAACCGGAAAACACCGACGACCCCGAATGGCGCGCCGTTTACGAAAAACGCTGCAAAGAAGCAGGCTTCAGCGCCTATTTTGATTACAGCTGGCAATGGGCATACCGCAAAAAATTTGAAGAAGCGGGCCTTACCGCGCTGTTGGGCTGCGGCTTTGACCCGGGCGTAACGCAGGCTTACTGCGCTTATGCCAAAAAACACGAGTTCGACACCATCGATACTATTGATATTTTGGACTGCAACGGCGGCGACCACGGTTATGCCTTCGCCACCAACTTCAACCCCGAGGTTAACCTGCGCGAAGTATCTGCCCCCGGCAGCTATTGGGAAAATGGCAAATGGGTAGAAATTCCTGCTATGAGCATTAAGCGCGAATATGATTTTGACCAGGTTGGGCATAAGGATATGTACCTTCTGCACCACGAAGAAATTGAAAGCCTGGCGCTGAACATTCCCGAAGTAAAACGCATCCGCTTCTTTATGACCTTTGGGCAGAGCTACCTTGACCATATGCGCTGCCTGGAAAACGTAGGCATGCTTTCTACCACGCCGGTAATGTTTGAAGGGCACGAAATTGTGCCGATTAAATTTTTGAAAGCCCTGCTGCCCGACCCGGCAAGCCTTGGCCCGCGTACTAAGGGCAAAACCAATATCGGCTGCATTTTTACCGGCAAAAAAGACGGCAAAGATAAAACCTACTATATTTACAACGTGTGCGACCACGAAGAATGCTACAAAGAAGTCGGCAGCCAGGCAGTAAGCTACACCACCGGCGTACCTGCTATGTGCGGCGCAATGATGCTGCTGACCGGCAAATGGAACAAACCCGGCGTGTACACCGTGGAAGAGTTTGACCCGGACCCGTTCCTGGACGCGCTGGATAAATACGGCCTGCCCAGAAGCGAAAGCTATGCCCCGGTGCTGGTAGACTGATGGGCGTTTTAACTAAAGACAGCCGCCCGCAGTTTACCGGGCTGTGCGGTAAGCTGCCGCAGGAAGTTTTTGGCAGCCTGCCCACGCCCTGTTATATTTTGGACGAAGTGATGCCGAAGCACAACGGCGAAATTTTGGCGGGCGTGGCAGAGCGTACGGGCTGTAAAATTTTGCTGGCGCAGAAGGCGTTCAGCAACTACGATTTATACCCGGTGCTTGCGTCTTACCTTGCCGGTACGGAAGCCAGTGGTTTGTACGAGGCACGCCTTGGCGCGGAAGAAATGCCCGGCAAGGAAGTACACGTTTTTTGCGCCGCTTACCGTGAGGACGAGTTTGCCGAATTGCTAAAATACGCGGGGCATATAGTGTTTAATTCTCCGCGCCAGCTGGCAAAATACGGCGCCGCTGCCAAACAGGCGGGCAAAAGCGTGGGCCTGCGCATTAACCCGGAATGTTCTACGCAGGAAGGGCACGCCATTTACGACCCCTGCGCTCCCAGCAGCCGCATGGGCACCACCCGCGCGCAGTGGGATGAGCAAATGACGCCGGAGCTTGCGGCGATGCTGGATGGCTTGCATTTCCACACGCTGTGCGAGCAGGATGCCGGTGACTTGGAAATAACTTTACAAGCCGTTGAAAAGCGTTTCGGCGATGTGCTGCCCAAAATGCAGTGGCTTAATTTTGGCGGCGGGCACCATATTACCCGCCCCGGTTATAACATCAGCCTGCTGGAACGATGCATTAATTATGCGCAGCAAAAATGGGGCGTAACCGTGTACTTGGAACCTGGCGAAGCCTGCGCTTTAAACGCCGGTTACTTGGCAACGCGCGTGCTGGATATAATCAAAAACGGCAGCACCAATATCGCGATACTTGATACCAGTGCTGCCTGCCACATGCCCGATGTTTTAGAAATGCCCTACCGTCCGCCGCTGTACGGCGCAGGCGACGCCGCAGAAAAAAGTTATACCTGCCGTTTGGGCAGCCAAACCTGCCTTGCGGGAGATGTTATCGGCGATTACAGCTTTGACGCGCCGCTTGGCGAAGGCGATATACTTTTGTTTGGCGATATGGCAATTTACACTACCTGCAAAAACAATACCTTTAACGGCATGCCGCTGCCTGCCATTTATTCATATACGGCATCAGGGCAGCTTAAGCTGATTAAAAAATTTAACTACAACGATTTTAAAAGCCGCTTGGGCAGATAATTGAATAACGGCAAAAGAAAAACCTGCGTTTTAAGCGCAGGTTTTTATTTTATGGATGTACATAAGTTTGAGGCTTCATCACACAGCTCTTTTAGTGCTGCTATGGCAAGGTAAGGATTTGCTGCAATATGGATAAAAATTTCGTTAATATTCTTTGAATAATTTGCTGGTGCAGTTTTAAGAGAATCAATCCGGAAAACGGCTTTCTTTTCGTTAAGGCACCATTTTTTGTTGAGGGCAAAGAAAAACTGATTGAGTGCGGAAACAGAGCGGAATATATGCCCTGTCAGATAATAAACATCGCCGCTTTTTAAAGATTTTTCTGCAAGCATACAGGAAAATCCGGCTTCGAATAAAAAGAAATCCATTAAAGATTTTTGCAAAGCAGGCGGATATTGTTCCGCCTGCTGTTTTGTTTTAACAAATTCGTTATCCGACTTGTAAAGTATATGGCATGATGCCAGTTCGCCGCGGTACATAATATCTAAAAAGGCGTGAGGATGCCCGGGCTGATAATTTACTGAAAAACTGCCTCTTTCGGAACTCTGGATGATGCTCTTAACTTTATTGTAGTCACGCATAATTAAATCAACATGTATGCCGTCAATTATCAGCCAGCCTCCGCAGTTAACCCACTGGCCCCATTCACCTTCATGACAGATAAGGTTTCTGCGGTGCTCATCATCCAGGCGTGCGGCGGCGTTATTAAGCATATCATAATCAATACCGTTATAATAGATGCCAATGTCAATATCAGAATTATCGGTTGCCGTACCGGTAGCACGTGAACCGCCGAGTACAACAGCTTTAACAAAAGGCAGTTGCTGTAATTCGCTGGTTACTTTTTGCAGAATTTCATTAACAGGCATAATTTTACCACCTTGCAATTTGTTGTTAGTTATATTATAAATTACATAAACATATTATACAAGAAAAATTACCGGTGTATGCCGATAATTTTGCGTATAAAGAGAAACAGCGCTTGCAGGGGATTAGTGCAAGCGCCGCTCTCTAGGAAAGCTGTTTATGATGAATTTGATGGGAAGGGTTTAGCAAGTTCTCACTTGCTATGGCTTTATTATACAAAATATATTTGACATAAAAAGGGCAAGAATTTGAACAGTTTGTGAACATATAAAAATTTTTAATCATTCGTCATTTATAATAAGTTTAATATTTTTTATTATTTTTTTGATGCAGTTTTGGAAGCGGCTGTTTGCTTTTTATCCTTCACGCCGCAGTAAATAAAGGCGGCAAGCGCAATTAAAAAGAATATCAAGCTTGTTGCCTGCGCCGATTTTAAGCCGAACAGGAACGGTTCCACGTAGTCGCCGCGCAGCATTTCCAGTCCAAAGCGCACGGCGGAATACAGCATAACATAAAGGCACATAACCTGCCCTCTGGCGTGGCCGCAGGCGCGGAAGATTAATAAAAGGGCAAAAATTACAACGTCCAGCTGGCCTTCCCAAACTTCCGCAGGCCAAAGCGGCTGGCTGCCGTAGGTTTTGTGTGCCAGCGTGCCAACGGGGTACAGAATGCCGAAGTTGCCGCCGGTAGGGGTGCCGAAGGCATCGCCGTTCAGCAGGTTTGCCATGCGCCCAACCGCCTGCCCTATAAGAATGGAGGGCGTAACGATATCGGCAAAGGCAACCCAGTCGATATTATGTCGCTTGCAGTACCAAATGCCGGTAAGCACGCCTGCAATAATGCCGCCCTGCACTGCCATGCCGCCCTGCCATACAAAGGGAATTTCCAGCAGGTGGTGCTGGTAGTAATCCCAGTCGAAAAAAAACACATCCCACAGGCGCGCGCCGATAAGCCCGGCAAAGCCGCCGTAAATGCCGATATCAAGAACATGCTGGTGCCAGCGTCCGTCCTGCTTGGCTAAAAAGTAGGCCACGCCCGTTGCCAGAAAAATGCTCATACATAAAACCAGCCCGTACATACGGATTGGGAAATCGCCGATGTAAAAAAGATATTGATGCATAGTTACCTCCTGCTTATAATAAAAGCGTTGTTATTATTGTAGCACATGTATAAATAAATGGCTATGGAGAAATTCCTACAAAAAAAGTATGGAATTAATTTGGAAGCTGTGTTATAATGATAACGCAATCAAAGCAAATCCTGAAGAAAGAAGGTAAATTAAGTGTTAAAAATAGAGCATTTGTCCGTGGCTGTACGCGGGCGTAAAATACTTAACGATATTAATCTGCATATTAAACCCGGCGAAGTCCATGTGCTGTTCGGGCCTAATGGCACCGGCAAATCCACCCTTATAGGTGCGATTATGGGCTTTAACCGTTACGAAATTTTAGAAGGCAAAATTTATTTTAAAGGGCAGGACATTACAGCTATGAGCTGCGACGAAAGGGCAAGGCTCGGTGTCGGCGTAATGATTCAGCGTCCGCCGACGATTCGCGGGCTTTCGCTGCGCAAAATGGTGGAAATTTGCGGTGCAACCAGTGAAGAAGCCGAAACAATGGCTAAATGGATGGGGCTTGATAATTTCCTCGACCGCAGCGTTAATGACGGCTTCAGCGGCGGCGAGTTAAAACGCTGCGAGCTTTTGCAGCTGATGGCGCAGAACCCCGACCTACTTTTGCTGGATGAACCGGAAAGCGGCGTTGACCTGGAAAACATTGCTCTTGTAGGCAAAGCCGTAAACTATATTCTGCATACCGAACCGTGCGGCGGCGCGGGCTGCGATAAGCCGTGCTGCATTAAAAACCAGGGCTGGGAAAACTGCAATCCGCTGGAAAGCAAACGCAGCGGGCTGATTATTACCCATTCCGGCCATATTTTAAAATATGTGCCAGCCAGCCATGCGCATATTCTTTATGAAGGAAAAATGACCTGTGCCTGCGGTGACCCGCTGGACGTACTGAACTGCATTGGGCAGGCAGGTTATGAAACCTGTGTGAAACGCGGCAAATGCGAGGTGAAAAAATAATGGATAATAAAAAACTTACTGCTGCACTTGAGAAAAAAGCCGTTTACGGCAATGACATAGATTTAAGCTCTTACAGCGACAGCGATAAGGGCAGCCTTAAAAGCGTGGATGACCTTTCGGAAGCGACGCGCGGGCGGCTGGAATACGTTGGCATTGAAACCGGCGCGGCGGAAGAAGAAAGCCGCAGCGCTTCGTTTGTGCAGCTTGATAACAATGCTGTGGAAATTAAAGTAAAAAAACAAACTCCGCTGGAACTGATGAGTACCGGCAAAGCTGCCGAAAAATATCCGGAGCTGGTGGAAAAATACTGGTGGAAGGTTGTGCAGCCCGATACCGATAAATATACTGCAAGAACCGCCCTTGAAAAAGAGCAGGGTTATTTTATCCGCGTAAAGGCGGGCGAAAAAATTACCACGCCGCTACAGGCCTGCATGTGCATCAGCCACGACCAGCAGCTGCAGCACGTACATAATGTTATTATTGTTGAGGACGGCGCGGAGCTGAGCATTATTTCCGGCTGTACTTCGGCACATGAAGTTGAAAACGGCATGCATATCGGCATCAGTGAAATGTATATCGGCAAAAACGCCAAGCTGAGCTTTACCATGATTCACAGCTGGGGCGAAAATGTTGTGGTGCGCCCGCGTACTGTTGCCATGGTGGAAGAAGGCGGCCAGTATATCTCCAACTATGTTTTAATTGAAAAAGCAAAGGATGTGCAGATGTACCCGACCGTTAATTTAAACGGCAAAAACGCCGTTGCACGCCTGAACTCCATTCTGGTTGCTCCGGAAGGCTCGCACCTTGATATCGGCGGCAGGGTTGTGCTTAATGCGGACTGCTGCCGTGCCGAATCTATTACCCGCACCATTTCTACCGGCGGCGAAGTTATTAACCGCGGCTGCATGATTGGCAAAGTTGAAGGTGTGCGCGCCCATTTGGAATGCGACGGCCTGATGCTGAGCAATAAAGGTTATATTCTGGCAATTCCGGAGCTTGACGCACAGACAGGCAACGCTGAAATGAGCCACGAAGCTGCCGTTGGCCGCATTAACCCTGAAGAAATTGAGTACCTTATGGCGCGCGGCATGAGCGAGGACGACGCTACGGCAACCATTGTGCGCGGCTTCCTGAACGTTAATATTGAAGGCCTGCCTGACAGCCTTGCCAAAAAAATTCATACCACGCTGGACAGCTTTAAATATAACAAAGGAATGTAACAATACTTACAATAAAGACTATTGTCCTTCTGGTGTGAAAGTGCTATAATTTGTTTAAGCAAAGAGGCTTGCGTTTTAATGCGCAGGCCTCTTTTTTATTTTAATTTTTGTTTGAGGGGATGTGTTTTTATGAGAAAGGAAACTGCTTTAAAACAGGCTCAGCCGGGTTTTATGAAACGCTTTGGGTTTTATATTGCGCTTGCTGTTCTGGCTGTTATTGTGCTTCTTCCCACGCCGGAAGGCCTGTCGGTAGCAGGGCACAGGATGATTGGGGTTATGGTGTTTTCTGTAATTGTCTGGGCTACAACGGCTATTTCGTACCCTGTAAGCGCGGGCGTGATAATGGTTTTAATTGCCCTTCTCGTTGGGTTTGCGCCTAACGAGGCAACAGGCAGGCTGTACGGCACAAGTGCCGGGCTTGGTATGGCGCTGAAAGGGTTTTCGTCAACGGCCTTCTGCCTTGTGGCGGCGGCTATGTTTCTGGCTGCGGCCATGACCAAAACCGGGCTTGATAAACGTATTGCCCTGATGATACTTTCAAAAGTAGGGGCCAAAGCAAACCGCGTTTTGCTGGGCGTTATTTTATGCGGCTTTATTTTAAGCTTTTTTGTGCCGAGCACAACGGCGCGCGTTGCCTGCCTTGTCCCCATTGTTATGGGCATGATTAAAGCCTTCGGTGTACCGCTGAAAAGCCGTTTTGCAGGCATGCTGATGATTACCGTGGCGCAGGTTGACAGCGTATGGAATGTAGGCATAAAAACTGCGGCGGCGCAGAACATGGTTGCGGTAAACTTCATCAGCCAGACGCTGGGCGTTGATATTTCGTGGCTGGACTGGTTTATTGCCGCGGCTCCGTTTGCCGTGCTGATGTCGGCCGCGCTTTATAAGCTGATGCTGCATATTATGCCGCCCGAAATTGATGAAATTGCCGGCGGGCAGGCTACGGTAACACGCCTGCTGAAAGAAATGGGCAAAATAAGTGCCGATGAGTTAAAGCTTTTGGTAATTTCGCTGTGCCTGCTGTTCTTCTGGACTACCGAAAAAGTTTTGCATAGCATAGATACTTCCACCAGTACCATGGTGGCGATAACACTTTTAATGCTGCCAAAAATCGGCGTAATGCACTGGAACGAAACCGTAAATAAAATTAACTGGGGCACGGTTGTGCTGTTCGGCGTGGGTATTTCGCTTGGCAGTGCACTGCTTTCCACAAAAGCTGCAACCTGGCTTGCCAACCAGATAGTTTCCATCTTTGCGCTGGAAAGTTCTACCACTTTAATGGTGCTCGCTATAATGACCGTTTTCCTTATCGTAATCCATATGGGCTTTGCCAGTGCCACCGGCCTTGCATCGGCCATTATACCGATAATAATTTCCGTACTGCAGCAGCTTAAAACGCCGGGCGTTAACGTAGTAGGCATGACGATGATTTTGCAGTATGTTGTAAGCTTCGGCTTTATACTGCCTGTAAACGCACCGCAGAACATGATTGCTTACGGCACCGATACTTTTGAAGTTAATGACTTTGTAAAATCCGGCATACCGCTTACGCTTATAGCTTTTGCGCTGATAATGCTTTTAGGCGCGACATACTGGAAATGGATGGGTTTGGTTTGAGAAACATAAAATGAAATAATAAAACACTCCGGTACGGATAAAACCGTTGCCGGAGTGTTTTATTATTTTACAAATTTTTCACAAATAAAAACAGAATTTGTGGGAAAAGTTTCTGTACCGGCGAATATCAATTACCCGGAAAGGGGTGCAGCGGTGCAGCAGTACAGGTGGAAAGCGGTAGATTCTTCCGGAGTGAGCCGCAGCGGTGTTTACAGTGCTGCCAGCGAATTTGAGGCAGCGGCTTTTGTGCGCAGTAATTATGGTTATTTAACCCATTTGCAGGCGGAAAAGCCAGCAAATGCCCTGGCAAAAAAGCAGGGGTTGTTTAAGTTTAGCAAAACTAAAAACAGTTTAACTGATGAAGAAAAAACAGTGTTTTTCAGCCAGCTGGCGCTGATGCTTAACAGCGGGCTGCCGCTTTTAAAGTCGCTTGGCGTATTGGCAGAGCGCCTGCCGTCCAAGATGGCGCAGCTTTGCCTCGGCATTGAGCGCGATTTAAAAATGGGCACGAGTTTTGCAGGCTGCATAAAAAACAGGCAGGAGGTATGGGGCGCACTGCCTGCAGCGGTGGCCGAAGCAGGTGAAAACGGCGGCATTTTATGCGAAATGCTGGAAGAACTGGCAGAATATTATAAATTGCAGGTGCAGATGAAGCGTTTTCTTAAAAATATATCTTTGTATCCGCTCTTTCTTTTTTTAGCTTCATTGGCAACGGCAGTTTTATTTATTGTACAGGTTCTGCCGCTGTTTAAAGATTTATATGCTTCAATGAATGCCCAGCTTCCGCCGTATTTAAAACTGCTTTTTGCCGTGCAGGAATTTTTAGCCGCCAATATGCCGGCAGTGTGCGTATTGCTGCTTGCTGTTTTGGTAATTGCGGCTGCGCGGCGCAGGTGGCTGCTTGAACTTGTGTTTAAAGTACCGTTTTTTAAAGCGCAGAAAGAACTGTATCTGGAAATTCGCTTTAACAAAGTTCTGGCGCTGCTTCTGCACGGCGGCATAGCTCTGCCGCAGGCGGCGCAGATTGCAGGTTCGGCGTTGGGGGATGCCGGGCTGTGCCGCAGGGCGGAAGTTTTTGCCGCTGATGTGCTGCGCGGCGTTAATCCGGCAGAGGCGGCATTAAAGGCAAAACCGTTATTTGGCAGTTTAAGTGCGGAATTTATCGGCGTGGGGGCCGAAACGGGACGCCTGCCGGAAATGTTAATGCGCGCCGCAGAAATTTTGCAGTACCGTTTTGACGATACGCTGAAAAACTTAAAAACAGTGCTGGAGCCGCTGCTTTTAACAGTGGCGGCCGGGGTTGTTTCGGCGGTTATTCTGGCTGTGGCTGCACCAATGTTTTCCTTATCGGGCGCGCTGCCCGGATTTTGATTTATGGAAGGGGTTATAATTTGCTTAAAAAATTACGCGGCAATGCCGGGTTTACTTTATTGGAAGTTTTGGCGGTGGTGGCTTTATTAGGCGTTTTGGGCGCCATGCTTTTGCCGTCGCTTGACAGCGCAGCCGGACGCGCTAAAAACGCCCGCCTTGAAAGCGATCTGGCAACAATTGATAACGCCATTTTGCTTTATAAAATGGATAACGGCACCTGCCCGAGCGCTTTAAGCGACCTGGTGGACGAATACATTGCCAAAGGCAAGAAGTTTGAGGATGCCACTGGAACGGAGCTGGTGTACACTCCTTCCGGCGACAAGCTGACCTACACTTTGAAAGGCAAAAATGCGGACGGTGAACCGGTAACGTCCGATGGCAGCAGTGACGCTGAAGAATAAGGGCTTTGGGCTGGCAGAGTTTTTGGCGGCGGCAGGGCTTACGGCAATGGCTGCTGCTTTTTTGGTGCCTGCTTACAGCGGCGTGCAGAAGTATCTGCTGAAAATGCAGGCAGAGCGCGCTGCCCAATGCCTTGCCGGTGATATTGCAGCTTTGCAGCAGTATTCTTTTTACGATATAAGCGGCAAAAGCCGTTTGGAAATGGACGCCGATAAAGGCGGTTACCGCATTTATTACGGCGGCAAGCTTTCTGTTTTAAGGAAATTTGAAAATGGGTTATATTTTGACCAGCATTTTAACGCGCTGAAATTTTCCGGCGAAGGAGCGCCTTCGGCAGCCAATAATTATATTATTAAATGCCGTCAGGATAAAACCATCAGCAAATGGCTGCAGGTACAGCCTGTTACCGGGAGGGTTGTGTTTAAATGAAGGGCAGCAAAGGCTATTTTCTGGCGGAAGTTTTAGTATGCCTGGCAGCGGCAGTAATCATCTGCGTAAGCGCGGTTGGCGCATATACAAGCGGCATAAAGTTAATGGTGCAGCGCAACGCGGCGGCAGATGCGTTTAATGCGGCCGCTGGTGCTTATGACGAAACAGCTTTGCAGCAGGCAGGGCTTGCCGTTGAAAAAACTGAATTTTACTGCCCTGGCCTTACAGGGCCGTTTTATTATGTAACGGTTAAAAACAGCGGCGGGAAAATACTGGCAAGCGTGGTAACCGGCGGTGAATAACAAAGGCTATTTACTTGCAGAAACCTGTGCGGCACTTGCCGCTGCCGGTATTTGTGCCGTTATTTTTTATAACGGGCTTTCTGCCTTTGCGGCTTCATGGCAAAATTTAAAAAGTGACTTGCTTTTATACCGGGCTGCACGTTACAGCCAGAGTTTTATTGAACACGAACTGCTTTTAAACAGCAGCAGGTTAAAAATAACAACGGGCAGCAATGATAAAATTGTTTGCACTGAAGTGTACGGCAACAGGCAGGTAACTTTTTACCGCAGCGGCGGCGCGCTGGCACGCGAAATTAAATATAATTCCACGCGCGGCGTAAACCCGCTTTCGCTGGCGGAGGTTACTTTGCAGTCCATAAAAGCGGAGCAGCTTGCCGCAGATAAAATTAAGGTAACTTTGGAATTTAAAGATAATACAAGCGGACGCAGTAAAAAATTTACGGAAGTTTATGTTTTGGTAAATGGCAGTTTTTAATAAAATTTTGAAGGATTGCCGCGGCAGCATAGGCACAGCAGTGCTGGCAGGTATTTTGTGTGCGGCGGTATGCCTGCATGCGGCGGCGTACTGGGTGCGCCAGGAAGCGGAAGAAAACAGCAGGCGCATTTTGCGACGCCAGCTGCAATTTGCGGTGCAGGCACTTGCAAAAGCCGGTTTTGAAAACGGCAGCATGCCGGAAGGCGGAATTAATTTGCCGCCGCAGAAGCTGCAGCCCGGCAATTACACGCTTAAAGCAGGAATATTTGAAGAAAACACTTCCGGCGGCATAAAAAAATACACCATACAGGCAGAAGCAGGCGGCAAAGCTTTTGCTTTACAGCAGCTTCAAATAGCTTTGCCTCAGCAAATTGCGGAACTTGGTAAACGTTATACGCTTGCCGCGGGTAAAAGTTTGCAGGGCGTAGAAAATTTACCGGAAGGCATTGCTTATGCCGGTGAACTTGGTGAAATTTTACAAAGCCTTGATGTGAAAAATTTTGCTGCGTTTAAGGAAATGGATTTTCCTTCCAAAAGCACGTTTGAAGAATACGGGCTTGGCGGCGCGCTGTATTATGATGACGGCAATTACAGCAAAAGCATTGTGTCAAGCTCCAAAAACATCAAAGGAGAAGGCGTGCTTATTTCCAAAATGAGCCTTTTTATTGCTGACGGCACCAAAATGCCTGATTTTTGCGTTATTATCAGCGACGGGCAGATTGAAATAGGTAAAAATGCCGTGCTCGGCAAAGCGCTGCTGCTTTCAAAATACGATATTACCGTTAAAAGAGGCGCTTCCGTAAACGGCATTGCTCTTTGCGACGGCAGGCTGATTGTTGAAGACGGAGTAACGTTTGCGCGTGATGAAAGTGTTTTGCAGCCTTTTGCAACGGCGTACCGATTAAAGCAGCAATAAAAAAATCCGCACCCGGATGAGTGCGGAATGAGGTTTGAAATAAAATTTTATGGCGTAATGGCTGTTCTTACGGCAGCACAAGCTGCGGCATAAAGTTCTGCGTATCGCAGCTTACAAGCTTATAAGCTACGCCGCGGGTTTCGCCTTCAAAAATATTGCCTGCGTCCTGCCCGTGGATATGCCCGAAAACACAGTGCGCAACGCCGTATTTGGCAAAAAGTTCCGTAAATATGGTTTCTTCGTCTGCTTTATACAGCGGCGGGTAATGAAGTGCGGCAACAAATTTGTTAAAGCCAGCGTTTTTGGCGGCGGCAAGCGAATTTTCCAGCCTTATGCCTTCGCGCAGGTAAATATGCCTGTCGTCATCCGTAAACGCTTCCGACGACGGCAGAATCCAGCCGCGCGAACCGCAGACGGCAACATCGCCGCAGGCAAAAAAGTTGTTCTGTAAAAACATAAATTTGCCTTCCGTGGCCTGCTGCATTTTTTTCAGCGAAGTCCACCAGTAATCGTGGTTGCCGCGCAGAATTATTTTCTGCCCCGGCATGGCGGCAATGCGGTTCAAATCCTGCATGGCAGCCTCCAGCGACATGGCCCACGAGGTGTCGCCGCAGATAATTACGGTATCTGTTTCTGTAATTTTAGTCAGCCAGTTACGGCGTATTTTTTCAAAATGGTTTTCCCAGTTCGGGCTGAAAACTTCCATTGGTTTGGCAGGCGGTTCGCCCGATAAATGAAAGTCACCGATAGCAAAAAGGCTCATGCTGTCTCCTTCTTATGTAAAATCTTCTTTGATTGTATCATATTTTTTACACTTTGGCGATATTAATGCAGGTGCAGGGCATTTATAATTGACTTTAAATCCTGTAAGCTATATAATTTTAATGGTATTATCTATAAATAGCTTTATTTGCGAGGTTGAAAAATATGATTCAGGAAAAGTATAACCCCCATGAGATTGAAGCCAAATGGCAAGCTTATTGGGAAGAACACAAAACTTTTAAAACAGAGATGGACAGCAGCCGCCCGAAATCTTATGTGCTGGAAATGTTCCCGTATCCTTCCGGCAATCTGCACATGGGCCATGTCCGTAACTATTCCATCGGCGACGTTGTAGCCCGTTTCCGTACCATGAACGGTTTTAACGTGCTGCACCCCATGGGCTGGGATTCCTTCGGCATGCCCGCGGAAAACGCCGCTATTAAACATGGCATTCCGCCGAAAAAATGGACAATGGAAAACATTGCCAATATGACGCGCCAGCAGAAACGCCTCGGCCTTTCTTACGACTGGGACCGCGAAGTAACTACCTGCAAACCCGATTATTATAAATGGACCCAGTGGTTCTTTGAACTGTTCTACAAACGCGGCCTGGCTGTTAAAAAGAAATCGGCCGTTAACTGGTGCAACACCTGCAATACCGTACTTGCCAACGAACAGGTTATTGACGGCAAATGCTGGCGCTGCGACCACGAAGTAGTAAAAAAAGACCTGGAACAGTGGTTCTTTAAAATTACCGATTATGCAGACGAACTTTTGAAAGACCTTGACCTTCTTGAAGGCTGGCCGGAACGCGTTAAAACCATGCAGCGCAACTGGATTGGCCGCAGCGAAGGCTTGGAATTCAGCTTTGATTTTCCGGAAATCGGCGAACGCATTCCTGTTTACACCACCCGCCCGGATACGATTTACGGTGTTACCTATGTTGTTCTTGCCGCTGAGCATCCGCTGGTTGAAAAACTGTGCGTAAACAACCCGAAAGCCGAAGAAATTAAAGCTTTCTGCGACCGTGTAAGAAACCAGTCCGATATTGAACGTACTTCCAGCGAATCTGAAAAAGAGGGCCTGTTTACTGGCTGCTATTGCATCAATCCGCTTACCGGCAAAAAAGTGCAGGTTTGGATTACCAACTATGTACTTTACGATTACGGTACCGGCGCGGTTATGGGCGTACCTACCCATGATGCCCGCGACTGGATGTTTGCGGATAAATACGGCCTTGAGAAAATTGTTGTAATTAACCCCAAGGATAAAGAGCTTAAATTAGAAGATATGACCGACGCCTATGAAGAAAAGGAAGGCGTGCTTGTTAATTCCGGCGAGTTCAGCGGTATGGAGCTGCATGCCGGTATGGAAGCAATTAAAGACAAGATTGAAGCAATGGGCATCGGCAAACGCCGTGTAAATTACCGCCTGCGCGACTGGTTAATCAGCCGCCAGCGTTACTGGGGCGCGCCGATTCCGGTTATTTACTGCCCGGACTGCGGCGAAGTGCTTGTGCCGGAAGACCAGCTGCCGGTTATGCTGCCGGAGGATGTTAAGTTTGACGCCGGTGCCGTATCCCCGCTGGCAACTTCCGAAAGCTTCGTAAACTGCACCTGCCCGAAATGCGGCAAGCCTGCAAGACGTGAAACCGATACCATGGACACCTTCCTGTGCTCCTCCTGGTATTACCTGCGCTATACCGACCCGAAAAACGATAAAGCACCGTTTGCGAAAGACAAAGTAAATTACTGGTCTCCTGTTGACCAGTATATCGGCGGTATCGAACATGCAATTCTGCATCTCTTGTATTCCCGCTTCTTTATGAAAGTTCTGCACGATGCAGGCCTTGTAGATTATAAAGAACCGTTTACCAACCTCTTAACTCAGGGCATGGTTATTAAAGACGGCGCCAAAATGAGTAAATCTCTCGGTAATGTTGTTTCGCCGGAAGAAATTATCGGCAAATACGGCGCAGATACGGCAAGGCTGTTTATTATGTTTGCCGCACCGCCCGAAAGAGAACTTGAGTGGAGCGACCAGGGCGTTGAAGGCTCCTTCCGCTTCCTGGGCAGGGTATGGCGTATAGTTTACCATTACCAGGATGTGCTGGCAGAAAAAGTTACGCAGTATAACCCGGCAGAACTGAGCGAAGCAGGCAAAGAACTGCGCCGCGTGCTGCATACCAGCATTAAAAAGGTAACGGATGACATTGAGCAGCGCTTTAACTTTAACACTGCCATCAGTGCCATGATGGAACTGGTTAACGCTTTGTATGCTTACAAAGAAGCAGAAAAAACTCCGCATGCCGGCCTTATTTACGAAGTTGTTTCCAACCTGCTGAAATTGCTCTCTCCGTTCGTTCCGCATATTACGGAAGAACTGTGGCACGGCGTAATTTCCGAAGAAGGCAGCATCCACGAAGAAAAATGGCCGAAATATGATGAAGCAGCCATGAAAGTGGATAATATTGAAATTGCTTTGCAGGTTAACGGCAAACTTAAAGGGCGCCTCGTTGTTCCTGCTGCTGCCACCAAAGACGAGCTGGAAAAACTTGCCCTTGCCGAACCGCATATTGCAGAAACTGTTGACACCTCTAAAATTGTTAAAGTTGTCTGTGTACCGGGCCGTCTGGTTAATATCGTTGTAAAACCGTAACAGGTTAAATTTATAAAAACTCCTTGGATTTAATCCGGGGAGTTTTTTATTTTGTCAGGAGTTGAACAGATGGCACAACTGAATAAAAAAATAATGGCCGTTGCCGTGGCAGTGGTTTTTTGTTTGCTGGCTGCTTTTTGGCCGCATGAGCGTGAAACTGATGTTTTAAAGATTGAACAGCAGGTCGTAAATACGGAAAACGAAAAAGAAGAAGCAAAAATAACGGTTTATGTAAGCGGCGCTGTGGTAAACCCTGGCCTGCACGAAATTGCGCCCGGGAGCAGAGCTGTGGAAGCTATTGCCGCCGCAGGCGGAATGACGGAAGAAGCCAATAAGGACAAAGTAAACCTTGCAAAAATCTGTAAGGACGGCATGCAGGTTAATGTTCCGCGCCTGAGCGCAAAAGAACGGCGCAGGCTTGCCGCTGCAAATACATTTGCAAGCGGTGCGGAAACGGCAGAACAGAGCGGCGCTTCTTACAATGCTGTGCAGGAAAGCGAAAGTGCTTTAACTGGCAAGGTGCATTTAAACACTGCCACGGCGGAAGAACTGGAAACACTGCCGGGCGTTGGTGCGGTAACGGCGCAGCGCATTGTGGAATACCGTTCTGCCCACGGCTTTGCCAGAATTGAGGACCTTATGAACGTAAAGGGCATAGGGCAGGCAAAGTTTAAGAAAATGCAGCCCTGGCTTGATTTATGAAAACATGGTTTGCGGCGGCAGCCGCGCTTTTTGCAGCCGGTGATTACGTCGGTATTTTAATGCCGCAGTATTTTAGTATTTATGCCGCGCTGGCGGCGGTTTTTGCCGGGCTTATGGCAGCGGCGGCAAAATTTAAGCCGCAAACTTACAGCGCGGCAATATTAGCCCTTATATTTTTTACCTTGTGCGGCATGGCGGCAGGCAGTAAGGCTATGCAGCCGCACACTGCGTATATTAAAAATTATATCGGGCAAAAGGTAACGGTGTACGGCAATGTTGATTTGCTGACGCTGAAAAAGCAGGAAAAAGGCACCGGGTTTATACTTGAGTGTACTGCGCTGCAAACAGGAAGCGGTAAATTACGTGAAGCGCGCGGCAATATACGCGTGTTTGTGCAGAATGCCAAAGTTAAAAATTTTACGGCCGGCAGCATCGCCGTTACCGGCACATTAAAAAGCCTCAACAGTTTTGCCAATCCCGGCAGCTTTAACAGCGAAAACTGGAATTTACAGCAGGGTTTACAAGGCAGAATGTCTGTAAAACAGGCGGCTTTGCAGGTTATGGGCGAAGCGGATATCAGCGATAAATTCTTCTTATTTGCACTGGGGCTGCGGCAGAAAATAACAGATACGGTTGATGGTGAAGCCGGGGCAGTGCTGTGTGGAATGGCGCTCGGCGGTTATGACGGCTTAAGCGAAGCAACACGCGAAGCGTTTTCCGTAACCGGACTTGCCCATATATTGTCGGTATCGGGCACGCACATGGCGCTGGTGGCAGGCTTTTTAATTTTAATTATCGGCAGGCGCGGCCAAGCGCAGATAATAACGGTGCTGCTTTTGCTATTTTTGTATGCGCTGTTATGCGGCGGCAGCGCACCGGTGTGGCGGTCGTTCATTATGAGTGCGGTTGCACTTGCCGGTGCCGGTACTTACAAAAAGGCACAAAGCGGCAATATTTTTTGCGCGGCGGCAGTGCTGCTTTTAATATATAACCCTTTGTGGTTGCTGGACGTTGGCTTTCAGCTTTCGTTTGCGGCAACCGGCGGGCTGATATTTATTTATACGCAGCTTAAAGAGCGGCTGCAATTTTTAAAACCTTTGCTTGTGCGCGAAGGTTTTGCCATTACGCTTGCGGCACAGCTTGCCTCCCTGCCGCTTTTATTATGGCATTTTAACCAGCTTTCGCTTGTAACCTTTGCCGCTAATATCCTGCTTGTGCCTGCTATGGAAATTTTGGTAATAGCCGCGCTTGCCGGGCTGTGCCTGCCTTTTGCTGGTACGTATTTAATTTACGCTGCCGGAATTTTTATGCAGCCGCTGCTTAACGCCGTCAGTTTCCTTGCGGCGCTGCCTGCGGCGGCAGTTAATGTTCCGCATCTGCCTGCGGCGTGCTTTGTGCTGTATTACATAATGCTTGCCGCGCTGTTTAATAACAACTGGTTCAGTAAAACGGAGCGCAGGTACACAGCAGCAATTTGTTCGGCCGGAATAATTGTTTTGGCGGCATACAAAATTTTTACGCCGCAGCCTTTTACCGTGCATTTTATGGACGTGGGGCAGGGTGATGCCGCTTTGGTGCAGACAACGGACGGGCATAATATTATTGTGGACTGCGGCGGTTTGCAGGGAAACTTTGATACCGGCAGCCGCATTATTGTGCCGTATCTGCGGTATCTCGGCGTGGAAAAAGTTGACCTTTTGGCGCTGAGCCATGGGCATCACGACCACGCCGGGGGAGCGGCAGGGCTTGCG
>OJME01001435.1_pt1 | contig 19114 bp, 20 predicted proteins | sample 1597151 | NCBI WGS metagenome assembly OJME01 (sample SAMEA2452118, study PRJEB22498) | human gut metagenome | biome: human feces; feature: human gut; material: feces | place: Australia | collected 2012
AGTATAAGTACATCCTCTTTGATGAGGGCTTCCATTAACTAATAATACTTTCATATATTATCTCCTTATTCTTAACTTTAAATTTATTCATAATATAATATTAGTACATTATCTACGCTTTAAGTCAACAATTTTGTGATAAAAAATCTACATAAATAATCCAAATACTATAAATTCCATTAAAAATATTGTACATGCTGGTGGATCTATATGAGTATCTACATAACTATTAATAGTTTTTGTGAAGAAGTCCCCTATTAGAGAACATGCTATTGCTACAACTACACCTATTATTGGATTTCCAGAAAGTACTGCTGCATCGGCTGCTGGAAGACTTATATGATGAGTTATTGGTACAGAAAATCCCATCTGAGCGAATACAAGCGTAATTGCGCTTATTCCAAAACATAGTGAAGGATATCCAGCTATTAAAAATTCTTTAGATACACCTAAATTTTTTAAGTATGCTGCTACACAGCTTACCATAATCCCTACTGATAAACCTACTACTATGTTGTATATTAATTCTTGATTTTGTGAAAAATATTGTCTTTTTTCAGTTCCTGTATATTGTCCTGTTAAGCCTGACTTACCTATTGTAAATCTTGCTATTAGACCTAATGTGGCTACAGTCATTGCTACTGTATCTGTGTTTAAATGTAGAACACCTGAATATAAATAGTTTACTAAATAGCCAATCATTCCAAATACTCCACCCACTATTAAAACTGTTCCATCTAATGTTTTTCCTAGTGAATAGGTAATATCTGTTCCATCGATTAAAATTCCTTCTTCTAGTGTTAGTGCAACTTCTCCACAGTCAAATGAAGTTGATGCAATTAATGTGTTGTTTTTTCTAGCTGCATAAGCTGTTGCTGCTGCGGCACCTGCAAATGCTATATGTGGACCAAAGAATGAGCCAAAGGCAAGGTTTGATGTTAAGATATCAACTCCTCCTGCTAAGGTGATTCCTGTTCCTACTAGTGCTAGAAATCCTGTCATTATAAATGCTGGTAATGCTCCCAATCCAGCTGCAAATGCGCCTCCCCCAAAGGCTGCTATAAGTGCTAAAATGTCCATTTTATTTCCCCCTAAAATTTACTTCGTTCATGTCGCCAACGACTTCGTCCGTTGCCCAAGTTAATAAGTTAGAAATTACAAATTATCCACAGATAGAATAATTTATAATTTCCTTACAATTAAAAAAACCTTCCTGTATTTTAAAATATAGAAAGATTTCTTAATTAATTGCTAATTACAGAAATTATGCATTAACAGCATACATTTTCTTTAATTGAGATTGTATATCTTTATTTTCTAAATACTCTTCTAAAGTAGTTTTTGTATCTATTATTCCACCAGGAGTAATTTCTATTATTCTGTTAGCAAGAGTTTAAATCATTTCGTGGTCATGAGAACTGAATAACATAACACCAGAGAATTTTTCTAAACCTTTATTTACAGAAGTTATAGATTCTAAGCCTAAGTGGTTAATTGAATCGTCTAATACTAAAACATTTGAGTTAGAAAGCATAAGTTTAGATAATCCAATATACTCTCATCAAAACTTTTTATTCTTTTAAATCCTGATATTTATCTTCAAAGAATTCACTTACTTTACTTAATGCCTTTGTTAATACTTTTAATTCATAATCTTCAAAGTTTTTAGCTACTTCATCTATCATTTCTTTATGAAACAGTGTATGTTCATCAAAAACTTTTTTACCACTTTCCGTAAGGTATACAACAACAACTCTTCTATCTTCTTCTATTCTTTTTCTTTCCACGTAACCTTTTTTTATCAATCTATTTATTGCCGTAGTAAGAGTTCCTACAGTTATTCTCAAGTCATTGGCTATCTCTCCCATGGTTCTATTTCCTTCTTTGCCAATTGCTTCTATTGTATGAATTTCTGTTATAGATAAGTCTTTAAATTCTGTATTATTCATAGCATTTTTTTCAATTTGTAAAATATCATTAAACAGTTGTACTAACAACTTATTTAATACGTATTCTGTTGTATTTTTCATAATTTACGATCTCCATATTTCCCATATCAACTGTATTCTTCTAATAAAATCTTAAGTATATTATAATAATTTTTTTTAATAAATTCAATTACTTGTTAGTATTGATGAAGTATGTAAATTATATTAATTTATTTTGATTTATCATATAAAATTACTATGTTCTTATAAAATATAATTTTATTTTTATACACAAGATATTCCTATTACTCCAGGCCCAGTATGAGCACAAATTACACAACCTATATTTACTGAATAAATATTTCCTATTGTCATTTCTTTTTCAAGAGATTCTTTAAGAGTTTCTAAATCTTCACTATTATCTCCACAACCTATTATAATAGTTTTATCTCTCAAGTCTTTACCAAACTTTTCACTTATTATTTTAGCTAAAGTAGAATATACTTGTTTTTTACCTCTAACCTGAGTTTTTTGTACAACTAAACCATCCTCAATCTCTAAAATAGGCTTTATTGATAATAAATTTCCTAGTGCAGCTTTAGTTGCAGAAATTCTTCCTCCCATCTTTAAATATTCTAAAGTATCAACAGAAAAAGCTACTTCTACATTGGCTTTTAATTCTTCTAAGGTAGTTATAATTGCATTAATAGAATATCCCTTTTCAACCATTTCACATGCTTTAATAACAAATAACCCACTTCCCATGGATAAATTTTGTGTATCTAGTATATGCACATTATTATAACCGTCATTTTTAGCTAGCATTGCACTCTGATAAGTTCCAGATGCAGAAGATGAACCAGCTATATAAAGAACTTCTGTACTTTTATCGTACTTTTTGAATTCTGTTTCAAATTGGTGATATGTTGCTTGAGAAGTTTTTGGCATCATATCTGTTCTTCTTAGCATTTTATAGAATTCATCTTTAATTAAATTATCTCCATCTAAATACTCTTTATTGTTAAATATAACTGTTAAAGGTATTATTCCTATATTGTATTTTTTAATTATATCTAATGGTATATCTGACATACTGTCACATAATATCTTTATCATTTTTTAATCCTCCAAGTTAAATTATTTCTATAAAATAGATTAACATTGTTAATTTATTTTGTAAAGCAAAAGTTTTGATTTTCAAAATATTTGTTTCCCTTAGCTTCTACTCATAACTTTCTTCTTGTATAGAGAACGAAGTAGTAAATATATAAAAAAGTGTGTATTACTTATAAAATAATACACACTTTTTAGTTTAATTATGCATTAACAGCATACATTTTCTTTAATTGAGCTTGTATATCTTTGTTTTCTAAATACTCTTCTAAAGTAGTTTTTCTATCCATTATTCCACCAGGAGTAATTTCTATTATTCTGTTAGCAAGAGTTTGAATCATCTCGTGGTCATGAGAACTAAATAACATAACACCAGAGAATTTTTCAAGTCCTTTATTTACAGAAGTTATTGACTCTAAGTCTAAGTGGTTAGTTGGGTCGTCTAAAACTAAAACGTTTGAGTTAGATAACATTAATTTAGATAACATACATCTAACTTTTTCCCCTCCTGATAATACTTGAGCTTGTTTTAAAGCTTCTTCACCACTAAATAACATTCTTCCTAAGAATCCTCTTATGAATGATTCAGATTTTTCTTCTGAATATTGTCTTAACCAGTCAACTAATGAATATTCACATCCATCGAAGAACTCGTTGTGGTTTTTAGGTAAGTAAGATTGAGAAGTAGTTACACCCCATTTGAATGTACCAGCATCTGCTTCTTCTTCACCCATTAATATATTGAATAAAGTAGTTATTGCTATTTCATCTCCCATGAAAGCAACTTTATCATCTCTATCAAGTCTGAAAGATACGTTATCTAAAACTTTAACTCCATCAACAGTTTTAGTTAAACCTTCAACTTCAAGAACTTCATTTCCTATTTCTCTTTCTGGAGTGAATCCAACATATGGATATCTTCTTCTTGATGGTTGTATATCTTCAACTTGTAATTTATCTAATTGTTTCTTTCTTGAAGTAGCTTGTTTTGCTTTAGAAGCATTAGAACTAAATCTTGCGATGAATTCTTTTAATTGAGCTATTTTTTCTTCAGTCTTTTTGTTTTGATCTTTTTGTAATTGTAAAGCTAATTGACTTGATTCATACCAGAAGTCGTAGTTACCTACGTACATTTGTATTTTACCGAAGTCAACGTCAACTATATTTGTACATATTTGGTTTAAGAAGTGTCTATCATGCGATACAACTATAACGATAGAATCTTCTAAATCCATTATGAAGTTGTTTAACCAGTTTATAGATTGGAAGTCTAAGTGGTTAGTAGGCTCATCTAGTAATAATATTTCTGGTTTACCGAATAGAGCTTTAGCTAATAATACTTTAACTTTTTCTCCACCTTCTAATTCTTTTAATTGTTTGTAGTGTAAGTCTTTATCGATTCCAAGACCCATTAATATTTTTTCTGCATTAGTTTCTGCATCCCATCCATCAAGTTCAGCGAACTCTCCTTCAAGTTCTGCAGCTTTTATACCATCTTCTTCAGAGAAATCTTCTTTCATGTATAGGGCATCTTTTTCTTTCATTATTTGGTATAATCTTTCATGTCCCATTATAACAACATCTAAAACAGTTTCTTCATCATATTTGAAGTGGTCCTGTCTTAAAACAGACATTCTTTCTTTTTCTGTTATACTAACAGATCCTGTATTTGGCTCTATATCTCCAGCTAATATTTTAAGGAAAGTAGTTTTTCCTGCACCATTAGCTCCTATTATTCCGTAGCAGTTCCCTTTAGTAAATTTTAAGTTAACGTCTTTATATAATTCTTTATCACCGAATCTAAGTCCAACATTAGTAACTTGTAACATTTATATCAATCCTTTCAATTATTGTCGTATTAAAAACATAACATTCTAATCTTATAATAAATTATCATTTTAGTCAATAACCGAGCCATAAAAAAAGCAACCAGTTTTTCCACTGTTTGCTTTTTTTCATTTATCTAGTAATTAAACTAATTTTTAATTTTTTATCGTTGTCTTCTACTGAGTTAAATGAGAATAATATATCATATGTATCTCCTATCATTTCTGATACTTTCATATTTATATCATTTATAAACATTAACTCATTTTCTATTAATTCTTTTTCTAATTCATAGAATAATATGGCTTTTTTCTTAGTAGCTTCCCCTTCTGTAGCATAAGTTTCTTCTACTAAAGCTTTAACTATACTATCTATATCTGTATCATGAGCAAATTCTTCATATGAATAAGATATAGCACTTTCTTTATTGAATATATCTCTTAAATCAGTTAAATCTATTGCAAGAAATACATTTTCATCAATAGACTCCACAACTATATTTAATAAATCTTGAATTTTTTCAAAATTGTATTTGTTTATTTTGATTTCTTGGTCTACTCCCATTTCATCTTTATTTTCTTTTAAAGAAGAATCTAATCCTATGCAAAGAACTCTTCTCTCCACTGCCATAAATGAAATTGCCTTAACTATATCTCTAACTTTCTTGTCTTCACTATTGTAAGTTAAAACTAATACTTCTATTCCATCAAGTAAAGCTCTTACATAGTCTTTATCCACATCTTGTTTTAAATTTATTTCTTCAAATGAAAAGTTTTTTTCTAATTTATTTTTAAAGGCATTTAAAGTTTCTATTCCTTCTTGTCCTATTCCTATAAATTTTGAGTATTTTTCCTCCATAATTACCTCCTTGCAATATTATTTCATATTAAAATTTTTTATTCTGTTACCATATTTATTATTAACCATTTTGAAAACTGGTAAACCTACTATAGTTATTACTACAAATTCTCCAAAACCTACTTGAAGTGCAGAAAGTGCAAATGGTAACCCAAAGAATTTATATAATTCCCATCCTATTATTAAAGCATTTACTATTGTTGGCCAAAGAGATGCTATAAATAATGATAGTTTTTCATTTTTTATAAGTTTTGGTGTATAGTAAACTAAAATACAACTTATTAAAGTTGCCAACGTACCAAATATCATATCAGCAAGACCTAATCCACCTGCAATATTTGCTATAAAGCATCCCATTGTTAGACCTATTATGTATTCTTTCCCAAATAAAGGTAAGAACATAAGCATTTCAGATATTCTAAATTGAACTGGACCATAACTTATAACTCCAAAAACCATAGTTATAACTGCATAAGATGCTGCCACCAATCCTACTACAGCCAATTTTTTACTTTTATTTGTCATTATTTCCTCCTTCGCATAAATTAAATTCTTTTCATATTATGCAACATCAACGATTATATTATAAATTAACAAATATCTCAATATTATAATTAATAAGATTTTATATTTATTTTCAATTTTAAATCATATACTTATAAAGATAATTTTTATTAATTGTTTTAGAGGTGATAATATGAATAATAAAAAAATATCTCTTTTTAAAAATTTAGAAGCTCTTACAAGTATTTTGCTTATATTTTCAACCTTATTAGCTTTAATTATTAACAATTCATCCTATGAAATTTTTTATGATAATTTCTTTTTTAATACATATATAGTAGAAGATTTTAATGTTCATAGTTTTGTTAATGATTTTCTCATGTCTATATTTTTTTTACTAGCTGGATTGGAAATAAAAGAGGAAGTTTTGTATGGCAGTTTGTCTTCTTTTAAAAAAGCTTCTTTTCCCATAATAGCATCTCTTGGTGGTGTTATTATGCCTGCTATAATTTATACATATTTTAATTTAGATAGTAAATATATGATTGGAGTTTGCATTCCCATCTCCACAGATATTGCTTTTTCTTTAGGAATATATTTTCTATTTAGCAAGTACTTACAACCTTCACTTAAGATGTTTTTATTGTCTTTGGCTGTAGTTGACGATTTGATTTCCATGATTTTAATTGGTACTGTTTATTCTAGCAGTTTAAATTTATTTTATTTATCTTTAGCTTTACTTATTTTAACTTTTTTGTATATCAGTAATAAATTTTATAAAATTGAAAGTATAACTTTTTATTTGATGATGGGACTTTTACTTTGGTATTTTGTTCATTTAAGTGGTATTCATTCTACCTTAAGTGGAATACTACTAGCCTTTGTAATTCCTACTAAACCTTACAAAAAAAGATTTTCTCCTTCTTATTATATACAAAGAAACTTTCGTTCAATAAATAATTTAATTATCATGCCCTTGTTTGCTTTTGCCAATACAGGAATAAACATTAGTAGCAATTTAAATTTGACTAATTTCCCATCTGTATTTCTAGGTATATACTTAGGTCTACTGGTAGGTAAGCCTTTAGGTATAATGATTTTTACATTTTTAAGTAATCTTTTAAAAATCACAAAAAAGCCCTCTGATTTAAACTGGACTTCTATTTTTTTATCGTCAATTGTATGTAGCATTGGTTTTACCATGTCCATATTTATATCAGAAATTGCCTTTGCAAATAGTGAAGAATTAATGGCAGTCGCAAGAATTTGTATTTTACTAACTAGTTTTACATCTATGATTATTTCTTCTTTGTTTATAAAAACTTTTAAAGAATTACATATTATATAAAAAAAGTTACCTCACACATAAGGTAACTTTTTTTATTATTTTTCTATTATTACTTCTTCTTCATTTGGTTTTAGTAATGTCTCTATTTTATTTAACTTAGCTACACCATATCCTATAGCCCATGTTGCTATTGCATAAAATACAGGTGCTATTGATGCATTAACACAGTATGCTATTACATCTGATAATTGATCTGATATAGAAATAGTTCCTGCATCTACAAGACTTACTATGTAATCGTAAGATAAGTACATTGTAAATATGGCATATATAGCTATTAGTCCAGCAACTACATAAAGTACTATTGGTAATATAGATTTTTGGTTGAATTTTTTAGTATTTTTCATACCTTTTTCCATTTATAAATCTCCTTTAATATTATATTTTTTTATTATGTGAAAATAATACCATTTCCATATGAATTATATATGAATTATATATGTATTTTCCACATTTATTTGGAAAATTATTCTTAAATCAAAAAGGCACCTATATTTAATTAGGCGCCTTTTACTTCTTATATATCTAATTTACTTATATTTTCTTTCATTATTTTTATAGAATTATCAAATTTTTCTTTTTCTCCTTTATCTAGTGGAAGTTCTATAACTTCTGATACACCTTCTTCATTGACTATACTTGGTACAGCTATAAATACATCATCATGACCATATTTATTATCTAAGTAAGATGAAACTGTTAATATACTATTTTCATTGTCAAGTATTGCTTTGGTAATTCTAGTAAGAGCCATACCTATTCCATAGTAAGTTGACTTTTTACAATCAATTATTTTATACGCTATATTTCTCACTTCATCTTCTATAAATTCTAAATCTTCAAATTTAATTTTTGCATCTTTTTTTGATGCCACTTGATAAATTGGTTGAACACCCATTAAAGCATAACTCCATGCCACAAATTGAGAATCACCATGTTCTCCCATTACATAAGCATGTATTGATTTTGGAGTAACTCCCAGTCTTTCACCTAATCCAAATCTCAGTCTTGCTGTATCTAGAGTTGTTCCTGAACCCATTATTTTATTTCTATCATATCCTGATGCTTTCCAAACTACATAAGTCATTATATCAACTGGATTTGATGCTACTATTATTATACCATTAAAGTTAGTTTTTTTGATTTCACCAACTATTGATTTCATTATTTTTGTATTTTTGTGTAATAAGTCAAGTCTAGTTTCTCCTGGAAGCTGTATAGCACCAGCTGTTATACAAATTATATTTGCATCATTGCAGTCACTATAATCTCCTGAGTAAATTTTCATTTTTCTAGGAGCATAGCTAAGCCCATGATTTAAATCTAGTGCTTCTCCCACTGTTTTATTTTTATCTATATCAATTAAAACTAATTCTTCACAAGTTCCTTGGTTAACCATTGAGTAAGCATAACTCATTCCTACCATACCTGCTCCAATTATAACAACTTTATTCTTTTTCATACGTCCTCCTTTTTATATGTTATTTTTTTATCAATCTTATTTTATATTTTATTATTATATTATATATATATTTTTTTGTGAATATTAATTTCATTTTATTATATATTATTTATTTTTTATATGTATTCAATTCACTTAATAAAAAAAGAACACATAATGTGTTCTTTTTTATTAATAAGCTAATATTTCGCAACCATCTTCAGTTACAAGTATCATATTTTCCCATTGTGCAGAAAGCTTTCCATCATCAGTATAAGATGTCCATTCATTATCTGCATCTATATATAAGTCATGATGACCTTCATTTATCATCGGCTCTATTGTAAATATCATACCAGGCACCATAAGCATTCCTTCATTTTTGCTTCCAAAGTGGAATACAAATGGATCTTCGTGGAATTCTAAACCTATACCATGACCACCAAATTCTCTAACTACAGAATATCCATTAGCTTTTGCATGTTGTTCTATTGTATATCCAACATTACCAAGTCTAGTCCATGGTTTAACAGCTTCTATACCTTTTATCATACACTCTTTAGTTACTTCAACTAATTTTTTAGCATTATCAGGAACTTCACCTATCATGTACATTCTAGATGCATCTGAGTAGTAACCATCTAATATTGTAGAAACATCAACATTTATTATATCTCCATCTTTTAACACAGTTTCATCTGGTATACCATGGCATATTTGATCATTTATTGATGTACAACAACTTTTAGGGAACCCACTATATCCAAGAGGTGCTGGAATAGCTCCTTGAGATATTGTATAATCATGAACTATTTTATCTATATCATTAGTTGTCATACCTGCTTTTATTTGTTGACCTACTAAATCAAGTATCTCGTTATTTATTTTTGCACTTGCTTTTATTTTTTCTATTTGTTCAGGAGTTTTTATTAAACTATGATGAGGAACTTCAAATCCTTTAGCTTTAAATTCTTTTATTTTTTCATCAAATCCCATATGGCATGATTTATATTTTTTTCCACTTCCACACCAACATTTATCATTTCTTCCTATATTCATTTATATTCTCACTTCCTTAAAAAATCTCTATAATATTCTTGTTTTTTCTATAGGTTTTCTTAAAATATAATTTTCTTTTAATTCAAGACCTACTTTCATTTTTACTATTTGTCTAGCATGAGGAGCTGATTCTATAGGATTACCTTCTTCATCATACATCTCTTCTATTGTTGTAAACATAGTTTCTTTGTATGGTCCTATAACTTCTATTTTATCTCCTATACTCATTTTATTTCTTTGTTCAACTATATATAATCCACTTTCACTGTCATATCCTCTAACAAGTCCTATGAAATCGTAGTTTCTTATATATGATGCTGATTTATAGTTATTTGAATTTTCATCTGGTCTATTTAAGAAAAATCCTGTTGAGTAATCTCTATGACTACCTTTTTTAAGTTCTTCTAACCACATTGGATTGAACTTCCAGTTTTCTGGATCTTTGTAGTATTCATCTAGTGCCATTCTATATGCTCTAACTGTAGTTGCTACATAATATGCAGTTTTCATTCTTCCTTCAATTTTTAAAGAAGTTATACCTGCATCAAATATTTGTGGAATATATTCTATCATGCATAAATCTTTAGTATTGAAGAAGAAGTCTGGATCAATATTGTCTACAACTTGTGTATACTCACCACTATTTTCTTCCATTAATGTATATTTCCATCTACAAGATTGAGCACATGAACCTTTATTGGCATCTCTACCAGTTGTATAGTTACTTATTGTACATTTTCCTGAATATGACATACACATTGCTCCATGAACGAAGGCTTCTATATCCATATCTTCTGGAATATGTTCTCTTATTTCTTTTGTTTCTTCTAAAGATAATTCTCTAGCTGTAACAATTCTTTGTGCACCTTTATTATACCAGAAATTTGCAGCGTTGTAATTAGTTGTACTAGCTTGCGTACTTATATGAACTTCCATATTTGGAATAGTTTCTTTTACTACTTTAAATACACCTGGGTCAGATACTATAACAGCATCCACTCCTATTTCTTCTAGTTCTAATAAATAATCCCTTAAAATTTCTAAATCTTCACTTCTTGGAATTATATTACAAGTAACAAAAACTCTTTTTCCTCTTTCGTGGGCAAAATTTACCCCTTCTATCATATTTTCTTTTGTGAAGTTTTTGGCAGCCGATCTCATACCAAATATTTCTCCACCTATATAAACTGCATCTGCACCATATTCAAATGCTATTTTTAATTTTTCTAAATCACCAGCGGGGGCTAATAATTCTACTTCTCTCATTTTATCTCCTTTGTCCAAATATATATTTTAAGTATATATTTTATATTTTAATTATTTAATTAAGATATTATAAATATGTTCTATTTGAATTTTTTCATACTTATTATACCACAATATTTTTCATATACATAAAAATTACCCTATAAATATATATTTAAGCATAATAAATCTATTATAAATAAAAAAAGACATGCTTATTAGTATTAATTCTTACTAAGTGCATATCTTTTAATTATTTTATTAACTTTCAGTAGAAAACTCAGTCATTTTTACATTATGATTAATTTTATCTTTTTTCTCAAGAGGAAGAACTTCTTTTTTGTAAACATATTTAAAACCAATTACACTCAAACATACAGATGCTATTTCTGCTATAGGGTATGCCCACCATACCATATTTAAATTGCCACTCTTTGATAATAAATAAGCTACAGGAAGTAAAACTATTAATTGTCTAACTAAAGATACAATCATACTCATAACTCCATTGCCTAGTGCTTGGAACATGGAGCTTACTACTATACAATATCCTGCAAATAAGAAACTTATACTTATAGTTCTAAGGGCTGGAACGCCTATACTTATCATTTTATCAGATGCATTAAATAAACTAAGTAACTCTTTTGGAAAAACTTGAAATATTACTAAACCAATAAGCATTATACTTATTCCATACATTATACTTATTTTAACAGTTTTCATTAATCTATCTTTATTTCTCGCACCATAATTGTAAGCAATTATAGGCACCATTCCATTATTTATACCAAACACAGGCATAAATATAAAGCTTTGAAGTTTAAAATAAACGCCAAAAACTGCTGTTGCTGTTGATGAAAAAACTAATAATATTTTATTAAGTCCAAAAGTCATAACTGATCCAATAGATGCCATTATAATTGAAGGAATACCTACTGCATAAATTTCTTTTATTGTTCTTAAACTTGGTCTAAAGTTTTTAACTTCAACTTTTATTTCTTTATTTTTAGTTGTGTTTAAATAAATAGCCAAACCCATACCACAAATTTGAGCTATAACTGTTGCTATGGCAGCTCCTGATATACCTAGCTTTGGAAATCCAAATAGACCGAAAATTAATATGGGATCTAATACTATATTTACAATGGCACCAGTTAATTGAGTTGTCATTGAAAAAATTGTTTTTCCAGTTGATTGCATTAACTTTTCAAAGACAATTTGACCGTACATTCCAAAAGAGCAAGTTGTAACTATTATCAAATAAGAATAGCCACCATCAACTATATCTTTTATATCAGTTTGCCATTGAAAAAATCTTCTACTAAATATAATCCCCAAAATTAAAAATGCAATATAACTTAATACGGCTAAAAAAACACCATTATTGGCAACCCTATTTGCTTGTTCAAATTTCTTTTCCCCTAAAGATCTTGAAAGTAGAGCATTTATACCAACACCAGTACCTACTCCAACAGCTATCATAAAGTTTTGCACTGGAAAGGCAAGCGATACAGCAGTAAGGGCATTTTCACTAATTTGTGATACAAATATACTGTCTACCACATTATATAGTGCTTGCACCAACATGGATATCATCATTGGAAGTGACATACTTATAAGTAATTTATTTATGGGCATAGTACCCATTTTATTTTCTTTTATTACACTTTCCTCTGACATAAAATTCCCCCTTTTAGTTGTTATTATAACTATCAATAATGGGCATTATTAAATATCTAATAATACCCATTAATTAAAGTGTATGACTACTTATTTTGATTGTCAATCTATAATAAGTGTTTATAATTTTATTGTTTGATTATTATTCTAAAAAATTCGTACCGACAATATTTGCTCCCATATCAAATATTTTTTTAACTTCTTTATTATCACTAGTAAATACATAAGATATAAGGTTGCTTTCTTTCATTTTTTTTTGCAACTTCTTTTTAACAAAATCATTAAAGCTTGTTGCACTATATCTCCCCTGAATTTTATAGTTCATAAACTCTTTATATGTGGGTATTGAATTTTGCTCATCATAGCTAATCCCCATTCTTTCAATATAATCTACTTCTTCCCACCCATGAGTTAATACAAGTTTATCATCACTCGTAAATCTAACATCAACTTCAAATAATCTAAAACCTTTTTTATAGCTATTTTCTAAGGCTTCTATTGTATTTAAATATTGATAAGTATCTAATCCTCCAAGAGCATGTCTTATATAATTACTTTGCTTAACTGTATTTTTATATAGCATTAAATTATATACATCACTCTTAAAAAAAAATGCTCCTGCAATCATAATTACTGCCATATTTAAAATAAGTATAATAACTAATTTTCTTTTGATCATTCTTTATCCCCTTACCAATTTTGCATTTATTTCCATTTTTTAATTATAACTCACTTTTAATTTTTTTCAATAATTAATAATTACATTAAATATATTAAAAAATCCTAGGGTTTTTATAATCCTAGGATTTACATTTTTTATACATTTTTTATACATTTTTTATAAATAAATTAATTTAAGTACAAATAATAGTGCCAGTACTACCATTACAGCTGATATACGTTTTCGCTCTTCTTTAGGTGCTATTAAATTATATAATAAGTTAATTACTACATATGATAAAACCCCAAGAGTTAATCCATCTCCTATAGAGTAAGTAAATGCCATAGCTGCAATAGTTATAAATGCTGGTACACCTTCTGTAATATCATAAAAATCAATATCTTTAACTGCACTAAGCATTAAATATCCCACATAAATTAATGCTGGTGAAGTGGCACATGAAGGTATTGCTACAAATATTGGAGATAAAAACATAGCTATTACAAATAATACTCCTACTGTTATTGCTGTATAGCCTGTTCTACCACCTTCTAGTACACCTGTTGAGCTTTCAACATAAGTAGTTACAGTTGATACTCCAAGTCCTGCACCTATTGTAGTTGCACAGGCATCTGCAAGAAGTGCTCTACCCACATTAGGAACTTTTCCATCTTCATCTATCATATCAGCTTTAGATGCCACACCTACTATTGTTCCCACAGTATCAAAAAAGTCTACAAATAAAAATGTGCAAAGTACTAATATAAAATTAGTTAAATTAGCTGGATTTGTAGCATAACTAAAATCTAATTTTCCTGCAATTGGTGCAATACTTTCAAATTTAAATACTCCACTTGGTAAATATATACCTAAATTGGCAGCAGCTTTTGAATTAAATAAAGCATAGCCCCAAGCAATTAATGAACAAATAACTATTCCTATTAATATGGATCCTTTTACATTTTTCTTTGATAAAACAGCTATTATAACTATGCCCACACAACTTATAATAACTGATGGTGTAAATGCTCCTAGTGATATTAATGTTGATTCATTGGCTACAACTAAACCAGAATTTATACAACCTATAATTGCTATAAATAAACCAATCCCTCCTGATACTGCCAGTTTCATATTTACTGGTATGGAGTTTACAACAGCTTCACGAACTTTGCATAATGATAAAATTATAAATATAATACCTTCAGCAAAAACTGCTGTAAGAGCAACCTCCCAACTTACTTCCATTCCAAGTACTACAGTATAAGTAAAATAAGCATTAAGCCCCATACCTGAAGCCAGTGCAAAAGGAAGGTTTGCAATAATCCCCATAATAAAACATCCAACAGCAGCTGCTAAACAAGTTCCTGTGACTAAAGCTCCAGCCGGCATTCCTGATTGTGATAAAATATTTGGATTAACTGCTATGATATACGCCATGGTTAAGAATGTTGTAAGACCTGCCATTATTTCTTTTTTAATATTTACTCCCTTATTATCGAGAATTGGAAATAATTTTGTCAAAGTACTAGATTCCTGATTTGCAACTTGCATAAATCAAAACACCCCCATAATTTTTTACATAAATATAATTTGATGATATAAATATCATTATGTTCCAAAAGCAAACAGTATTGTACTAAATATTTCCCTTTTATGACTATAATTTTAGATTATCACCCAATTAATGTCAACTTTTACGAATAAATTTTATTAATAACAAAAAATTATTCGCAACATATAAAATTTATATGCTTTGAAACCCAAAAAAATAGCTTATTTATTACTAAATAAGCTATCAATATTACTTAAATTAATTTTTATGTCTTACCCTTAAAGGTATATTCATACTTTCTGCCAATTCTTTTGACTCTTGTATTTCTTTTTCATTTATTTCATCTACTACAGAAAAATTAACTTCTTTTATATATTTTTTACAATCCGTTGCAAAATCTAATAAAGCTTCATATGATTTTTCTCCAAATTTAGGTTTTGTAACTTCATTGTATTTTACTTTGTTTGGTGCATTTAAACTAATTGATACAGCATCTATATTGTCTTTTAACATTTGTGCTGTTTTTTTATTATGAATTAAATCAGAAAGACCATTTGTATTTACTCTTATTTTTATATTAGAAATACTTCTAATATATTTAGCAACTTCAACAACTTCATTTATTCTAACAAGTGGTTCTCCATATCCACAAAATACAATTTCTTCGTATTTATTTAAATCAAAGTTTTTAAACTCTTTTTTAACTTCTTCAACTGTTGGTTCATGGTCTAACCATAAACTATCACTATTTCCCACATGATCTGTTTCTTTTCTTATACAAAATACACAAGCACATGGGCATTTATTTGTTAAATTAATATAAAGGCTATCCTCATAATCATATAATATTGTCATTTCTTCCTCCATCTATCATATTATTTTATGATTTCTTTTATTTTTATTTTATCAAATACTAGTCCTAAAACTATAAATACTATAAAACTTCCTATAGGTTGTATAAGTCCTACAAGTGATAGAGCAAATGCAGCTACAAAACTTCCATACATAATTCCTTCTGCTACCATGTATAAAACTGTTCCAACTATTCCTGCTATAATTGCAGCAAATACATTTCTCACATTTATTATTTTATCACTTTTATTAGTAAAAAACAAAACAAGTATTGGCTTTATTATTATTGTAGCAAAAGCCCAATTTGCAGCCCCTGTAAGCACATCTGCCATGCCAGCTCCCACAGCTGCTGCTAGTGCTGCATAAGGTTTTGGTAATAAAACTGCTGCTAGATATATAAATGTATCTCCTATATGAGCATATCCACCATTTCCAACTGGTATATGAAATGCTGTTGTAATACATACTAAGGCAGCAAATAAAGCTGATGATACTAATACTCTCGTTTTACTCGATATATTATTTTTTTGTTTTCTCGTACTTTCCATAACATATCCTCCTAATTATCATATTTTAAGTTAATTATAATACACTTTTTAATATTTTTTATAATTTTACAAATTATTCCCTAATTGTATCAGTACAATATTTCTTCAAAATTAAAAGGCCCACCAAATAGTGGACCTTTTAATTATTTTTTCATTTGTTTTTTTATTTCTTTGGCAAGCTTGCTATCTTCATATTTTTCTTTCATATCTCCAGCTATTTCGCCTACTTCCATAGACATGCCTTTTACATCTTTTTTAAGATCTTTTGCTGTATGTTTTACTGCATTTCCTAATTTTGATGCACCCTTTACCACGTCATCCTTTATATTTTTCATGTCTTTTTTTATATCCATGTTTGTGCCTCCTATTTATTTCTTAAATTTATTTTTCCTTATTTTATGAAAATTATTTATCTAAAAATAAATAGTAAACAAAACAGAATTTCTTTTGCTTTCTATTTTATAATAAAGATTATGACTTTTAAGAATTTTACTTACAATATATAAACCTAGTCCACTTCCTCCTGTTTTTCTATTTCGAGATTTTTCTACTCTGAAAAAAGGATCAAAGACTTCATTTAAATATTTATTTTCAATAGTAACACCTGTATTTTCCACTTCCAAAACTACTGTTTTACTAGCCTTAGATTTAAATGATTTAATTATAATTTTTTCATTTTCTGGTGAATATTTAATTGCATTATTTATAATATTATTTAAAGCTCTTATTATTTTTTCTCTATCAGCTTTAACCATAAGATTTTTCTCTACTTTATAAATTAATTTTAAATTTTTATTTTCAATTAAATAAATCTGCTTTTGAACTAAATTATTTATCAACTCACTTAAGTTTATATCTTCAAATTGTAAATCTTTTTCTAAAATTTCCATTTTAGATATCTCCATCATTTCATTTACTAAAAGTTTTAGTTCCTGTGTGCTTTCATAGGATTTTCTAAGATAAGTATCTCTATCTTTATATTTCCCCACATTATAAATCATACCTTCCAATTGTCCACTTATGACAGTTATAGGTGTTTTTAATTCATGAGATATAGTAGCTACAAATTCTTTTCTTTTTCGCTCTTCTTCTCTTTCTTTATTTATAATTTCTATTAGTGGTTTTGTTATTGTCTTAGAATATATATACGCTCCTATGGAGGCTATACTAAAAGCTGCAATTATTATAAAAGGCATAATTTTTCTAAGAACTATATTAGCTTCATCTATAGGTTGAAGTGGCATAAGTATTTCCAAATGATATCTTTCATTACTATCTTTTATTTTTAATGTTGCCTTTATATTATATTCTTTTGCTTGATTTGACATGGGTATATTATTAGAATATTTATTTGTAATATGTTGTTCATTCTTTCCAAATAAAATATAGCCTTTTTCATCTGTTAAAACCATTGCCACATTTTGCTTTTTGCCTAAAAAGTAAAGTCTTTCTTGTAATTCATCTAAATCATAAAATTTAGAATCTTCCACTATGGAATTTACACTATTTTGTAATAATACAATTTTATATTGATGATAATAAGCTGGCATAAAAAAGTAAAGTGTCAAATAAATTATAAATGACAATAATAAAAGTAGACCTGATGTAATTGTAAATAGTCTATATTTTATATTTAATTTATTCCAAATTTTCAATATCTTTTTCAAGAGTATAGCCAATCCCCTTTACAGTTTTTATGTATGGTAAACTTATTTTTTTTCTAAGATTTTTTATATGGGCATCTACAATTCTCGTATCACCATAATAATCATATCCCCATATACTATCTAACAAACTTTCTCTAGTTATAACTTGAGGATATTTTTCTATTAATGTTTTTAATATATTAAACTCTTTTAATGTTAACTCTATATTTTTATCATTTATTTGTACTGAATAAGTATTTAAATCCAATCTTATTTTTTCAAAAATTAAAAAATCATTGCTAAGATGATTTTTCCCTCTTCTAAGAACTGCTTTAACCCTTTGAATTAATAAATTAAAGGAAAAAGGTTTAGTTATATAGTCATCACACTCCAACTCAAAACCTTTTAATTGTGCTGTTTCTTCATTAAGTGCTGTTAAAAATATAATAGGTACATTGGAATTTTGTCTAATCATTTTACAAACTGCATAGCCATCTAAATTGGGCATCATTATATCTAATAATACTAAGTCATATTCTTTTTTCTTAAAAAGTTGTATTCCCTCTAAACCATCACTGGCAAAGTTCACATCATATCCTTCTGCTTTTAAAAATTCTACAATTAATTCTTGTATGCTTGTGTCATCTTCCATAACCAAAATGGATGTATTCATTTAATCACTCCTAATAGTTTCTTATCATTTTAATTAATATTTGTATCACTATTTTATAATATTCATGTGAATTTATAGTGAAATTTTTAATATTTGTATACTATTATTATATTATAAAAATTAAAGACCAGCTATTAAATTATTCATAATTTTTAAAAATGGGTGTAAGAAATTAA
>OJME01001450.1_pt1 | contig 19007 bp, 11 predicted proteins | sample 1597151 | NCBI WGS metagenome assembly OJME01 (sample SAMEA2452118, study PRJEB22498) | human gut metagenome | biome: human feces; feature: human gut; material: feces | place: Australia | collected 2012
GCAAGGATCTTGAGAAGAAGCGCGAAGATGAAAAGAGACGTTTCAGCCAGGAGAATCTGTAAAAATGGCGCTGGATGCGGGCTGTGACCTAAACTGCGGAAGTGCATTCCTGCACCTTGAGTCGGCGTACGAGAGGGGGCTTATAACTGAGGAGGCAATAACTGAGGCTGTTGAGAGACTTATGGAGGTGAGAATCCGCCTTGGAATGATGGAGAATCATCCTTCGCCGTATGAGAATTTAAGCTATGAGCTTGTAGAGTGCGACAAGCATACCGAAGCGTCGGTAGAGATGGCGCGAAGAGGAATTGTACTGTTAAAGAACAAGGATAAGCTTCTTCCGCTTGACAAGGATAAAATAAATACCATTGCGGTTATCGGACCGAATGCTAACTCAAGGGATGCGCTTGTTGGCAATTATGTCGGAACATCATCACTCTACATCACACCGCTTGAGGGAATACAGAGATACCTTGGCAGTGGTAAGAGGGTTATATATGCTGAGGGCTGTGACCTTTACAAGGATAAGGTTGAGTTCTTAGCAGAGAAGAATGACCGCTTCGAGGAGGCTGTGATTGCGGCTGAGCAGGCGGATGTGGTTGTAATGTGTCTTGGACTTGATGCCACAATAGAGGGTGAGGAAGGCGATGCAGGCAATGAGTATGCCAGCGGTGATAAGCCTTCACTCAGGCTTCCGGGACTTCAGCAGGAGCTGCTTGAAAAGATAACAGCAATTGGAAAACCGGTCATACTGGTGGTTCTTGCGGGCAGTGCGATGGATTTGAGCTGGGCGGATAAGAATGTCGATGCGATTATTGACGCATGGTATCCGGGAGCACGCGGCGGAAGAGCTGTCGCAGAGTTGATTTTCGGCGACTATTCTCCATCAGGAAAGCTTCCTGTGACATTCTATGAGGATGAGACAGAGCTTCCTGAGTTTACAGACTACAGCATGAGTAACAGAACCTACAGATATTCCAAGGCCAAGGCACTCTATCCGTTCGGATATGGACTTAAATACACAGATATTAAGTACAGCGGTGAGACGCTTGACAGAAGCTGTGCTTCGGTAGGTGATGAGATAACGATATCAGCACAGGTGTCTAACAATGGCACCTACGATGTAAATGAGATTGTTCAGGCTTATATTAAGCATGTGGATGCATTTGACTATGAGCCGGGCTTCCAGCTCAAGGGAATACAGGTTCTAAGGCTTAAGGCAGGTGAGACGGCGCATGCAGAGATTAAGCTGGACAATAGAGCATTCGGAATAATAACCGAGGAAGGAAAGTGCGTTCTGCGTCCGGGAAAGTATCAGATAAGTATTGGAGCAGGACAGCCTGATGCGCGTACACAGGAGCTTTACGGATGCAGGACAGAGGTGTTGGAGCTCGAGATAAGCGGCACGGAGACGGAGATAGAGTTCTAGGATGCTGCCGGGAGCCAAAAAACTCCTGATTATATTTCACCGGCAGTAAATATAAAGATAAATGATTGTGCAGGCTGAGTATTACGGCAAAAGCCGTGGCTCAGCATGCAGCACTATTGGAGGCAGAGAATATGGAATATCAATTATTGTGTTACACAAGAAAACCTGATGAGACGATGTATTATGGACCGCGGCTCGCCTACAGCATGCATATTGCCTTGAGAGAGGGCGATGGAAAATACATTCCGCTTAACCACAATTCGGGAGTTCTGTTTGCGCGTGCTACGGAAAATGCGGACGGCAGCCTGAATCCGAAGAGTCTTAAAAAGCCTTATATCGTTAGATTGGCGGATGGAAGCTTTGAGATTCATGCGCTGAGAATAGAGGGGGATGGACAGGCTGAGGTGAATGAGACAGAGCTGTGTTTTAAAAGCTCAGACCTTGTTGTGTATGAGGAAATGTCGGAGTGTGATTGTACTTGCACTGCACAGAAGCCGGATGAAGCCGGTGAAGCGTTTGATGAGGCGCTGATTAGCGGCATAGTGGGCTGTGTTCCGGGAAATGTCATATCCATAACCGAAAAAGAGGCACAATACCTAAAAAATAAGCTTATGACACCTGAGATTGTAAGACTTGAGGTGCAGGATTCAGTACAGGTATCTGGAGCAGAGGATATTGGAAAAATTCAGGCTACGGCATATTACAGTGATGGTACAAGCCTCAACCGCAGTGTTGATTGGAATGTTGGAGAAATTGATTTTACAAAAAAGGGTGTTGCACAGAAAATTACCGGAACAGTAAAGCAGAAGAGATTTGCATTTCCGTTGCTGATAAACAGGGCAGACCCTTGTATTACAAGCTGGAATGGAAAATATTATTTTATAGCAACCAATGACGCAGACAACAACCACACGATATATATAAGGGAAGCCGACAGCATAGAGGGCTTGGAGAGCGCAGAGGATGTGCTTCTGCTTGATTCGTCAACCTATGAGGATATTGGAAATCTTCTATGGGCACCGGAGTTCCATGAGATAAATGGCAGGCTGTATATTTTCCACGCAGCTACACCGGGTGAGTTTTTCAGTGAGGAGAGCCACATAATGATGTTGAAAGATGGTGGTAATCCGTGCAATAAGGATGACTGGTCGCGTCCTAAAAAAATTGTAAAGATGGATGGCAGTGCTCTGTGTGAGGCAGGAAAGACGATATCACTTGACATGACATGCTTTCATTGGATGGGAGAGTATTACGTTGTATGGTCGCAGAGGCAGTTTCTCCCGAAAGACCTTGGAGCATGGCTGTATATTGCAAAGCTCAATCAGGAAAGACCTTGGGAGCTTGCCTCAGAGCCGGTGCTTCTTTCAAAGCCCGATTATGGCTGGGACAACAATCACACATTTGTGGATGAGGGACCTTTCGCACTGGTATCCGGTGATAAGCTTTTTGTCACATTTTCAGGAGCTGCAGTCGATGAAAGCTATGTTGTGAGCTATCTTGAACTTATAAATAACGATAGTCTGCTGGATAGAAATAGTTGGCGTAAAAATAATTATCCTATTCTTTCTGCGAGAAGCGTTGATGGCGAATATGGAACAGGACACAATGCTTACGTCATTGATGAGGACGGAATTGTATGGAATACATACCATGCAAGACCGGGCGCTGATGGACCGAGAAGTACCGGAATAAGAAGGGTTCATTTCGATGTTGACGGATGTCCTATGCTTGACGTGACTGAGGATAGGGATATGACGGATGAACTTAGAAAGGTAGAAACAACTATTGTTTTAGCGTAATAATATGCCAAATATATCTTGACATTTCAAGTTTAGTTAATTATTATATTTGTATTGTTATATAGAAAGGCAATGAAGGGAAAGAGTAGATATTCTGAGAACCTACAGAGAGCTGCCGGCAGGTGAGAGGCGCACAGGTTAATGACTGTTGAATACATCCCGGAGCTTTGCACCGAATTAATTATAGTTATAGTAGGCTGCAACGGGTACACCCGTTATAGTGTGAGGGTATCGTTTCATGACTGTACCTGATGAGGCAGCGGATGTGAGTCCGGTGTGAAGTAAGGTGGTAACACGTTGATATGCGTCCTTACAGTAGTGGTCACTGCTGTAAGGATTTTTTATTCTTCAGACAGTGCGTATAATTTTGTGAGTGCTGCCGCTGGGCTTGGCACGGAAAGGACAGAAAATGGGTATTTATGAGGAGCTTAAGGCAAGAGGCCTTATTGCACAGGTGACAAATGAAGAGGAAATCAGCAAGATGATTAACGAGGGAAAGGCTACATTCTATATCGGATTTGACTGTACAGCCGATTCCCTTACAGCGGGACATTTCATGGCGCTCACACTTATGAAGCGCCTGCAGATGGCAGGCAACAAGCCAATTGCACTGATTGGCGGCGGTACAACCATGATCGGTGATCCTTCGGGAAGAACCGATATGCGTAAGATGCTCACAAAGGAAGATATTGAGCACAACGCAGAATGTTTCAAGAGACAGATGGAGAGATTCATTGATTTTGGCGAGGGAAAGGCTCTCATGGTCAACAACGCGGACTGGCTTTTAAATCTCAACTATGTTGAGCTGCTGCGTGAGGTCGGTGCCTGCTTCAGCGTTAACAACATGCTTCGTGCTGAGTGCTACAAGCAGAGAATGGAGAAGGGGCTTTCATTCTTAGAGTTCAACTACATGATCATGCAGAGCTACGACTTCTATATGTTATTCCAGAAGTACGGCTGTAATATGCAGTTCGGCGGCGATGACCAGTGGAGCAACATGCTTGGAGGAACAGAGCTTATCCGCCGTAAGCTTGGCAAGGATGCCCATGCCATGACAATCACGCTTCTGACCGATTCAAACGGAAAGAAGATGGGAAAGACCGCAGGAAATGCAGTATGGCTTGACCCTAAAAAGACTTCACCTTACGAGTTCTTCCAGTACTGGAGGAATGTCGATGACGCCGATGTAATGAAGTGCATCAAGATGCTCACCTTCATCCCTCTTGATGAGATTGAGAAGATGGAAAGCTGGGAGGGCAGCCAGTTAAATGAGGCTAAGATGATTCTTGCTTACGAGCTCACCAAGCTTGTTCATGGTGAGGAGGAGGCCAAGAAGGCCAAGGCAGGTGCGCTTGCCATATTCGGCGGCTCAGGAGATTCATCCAACATGCCTACAGTTGAGATTGAGGATGCTGATTTTAAGGATGGCTATGTTGATATCCAGACACTTCTTGTAAAGGCAGGTCTCTGCCAGTCACGCGGCGATGCGAGACGTAATGTTGAGCAGGGCGGTGTCACAGCCAATGATGAGAAGGCAACACTTGACACCAAGTTCACCAAGGCTGATTTCGGCGACGGAATTGTTATCAGAAGAGGTAAGAAGAACTTTAAGAAGGCAGTGCTTAAATAGCGGCTGCGAGCGCTAAAGGGATATTTTATTCTGGCTTTTGCAGACAGGCAATAATGGCTTTTTTGTTATTGAAAGTCCACATGCATCATGTATGGGTGCGTGTGGACTTTTATTATGCCGTTTAGGCGGCCTCTTCGCAGGTAGAGATTTTTACGGAGAAAATTCTTTCTTGATTTTATACGAAAGACCGCCTGACAGTTGTATTGCCATATGAAGGCGGTAAAAACCTTCATAACTTCCAATTTTTCCATTGACAAATATTGAAATGTCGGGGTCAAAACATGTGCTATACACTCGTACATTAAATTAGCATGTTTTGACCTCAACAGTATATTAAATAAAGTTAATTATTATTTTTTAAATAGTATATTGCAATGCAGAATAGCTTGTGATATTATACATATGGTTACAAAATAAATGAGGCGCTGTAAAGCATATTTACGTAATGCGTTGTGTTCGCAGTCGTCTGAATATTTTAATTATTGGTGAAGGGAGTGTTTACATGAATACGCAGATGAAGAAGGGCGTTTTGGAGCTGTGTGTTCTCTCTATGTTGAGTAGGGGAGACAGGTATGGGTATGAGCTCACGGAGAGCTTGTCGGAGGAGATGTCGATAGCACCGGGAACCTTGTACCTCATACTTAAGAGGCTCAAGGATGATGAGTGTGTTGAGACATATCTTGTGGAGTCGGAGTCGGGGCCGGCGAGGAAGTATTATCACCTTACGGATAAGGGAAATGAGACATTATTGCAGCAGAAGAATGACTGGCAGCAGTTTATAAGAATTGTTGAGAAGTTTATAGGTGAGTAGGAGAGGGAGGATAAAATTATGACAAGAGCAGAATATATGGAGGAGCTTGCACAGGCGCTTAAGGCGTATGACGAGGATTTTGCATTGGATATTATCGGGGATTACAGGAGACATTTCGATGAGGCGGCTGCGGACGGAAGAAGTGAGGAGTCCGTATGTGAGGAATTAGGAAGCGTTGAGGATTTTATAAGGGATATACCCGAGGAGTTTAAAAAGAACAGTGATGAAAAAGCATCCGGGAGAACGGATTCATCAAGTGAAACCTCAGATTATAAGGATGATTTTGGCAAGCTTGCGGGTGACCTTGGCAAGCTGGTAAATGAGGCGGGTAAGATGGCAGGAAAGGCAGGAATAGCTGCAGGAAAGGCTGCAATCAAGGCGGCTAAGAGTGCGGATTCTGCGATAAGCAGGCTCAGTGAGGTCATTTCCGACAAGCTCAGCGAGGTGATGTCTGATATATCGAATGATATGACAGAGAACGCTGCCGATGATAACACCGCAGATAGCAGCAACGAAGGTGCGGAACATACCTGTGACAGGACTGCACAGTTCGACAATGTCGAAGTCGAAGAGTACGCAGACATTGATTTTAATAAAGACAATATTAGTAACAATGTCAATAATAATAACAATAGTAATAACAATAGTAATGTCATCAATAGAGACATTAACAATAGCAATACCATAAACAGTAATGTGAACGATAGCAACATGAATGCTGGTACAGCCGGAGCCTACGCCGGAAATACAGCCTTGGACATCGTGAATCCGCTTATGGTGTGCAGCTATACCGGACTCAGAGGGCTTAAGATGAGTGTGGTCGAGCCTAATGTGGAGCTTGTACAGGCGGACACGGCTGCAATCACAATCATTCTTTCAAGACCGCTTACAAAGAAGGAAAAGATGTATATGAATCCGATTATTTCAGTTGAGGATGGTATACTTAAGGTTAAGCAGGAGAATAAGAACAAAGCTTTTTCATTTATTTATAATCCGGTAAATGAACCGCTCACATATTTTGTCACTGTTCCGGCACGGTTTGAGAAGTTGAATGTTTCAACAGTGAGCGGCGGAATATATATACAGAGTGATATCAGAGCTGAAAGCTGCAGGCTTTCAACGGTGAGCGGTGGCATATATGTAGATGGTGACATCACTGCTGAGAAGTGCAGGCTCTCAACAGTTAGCGGTTCCATAAAGGTACAGCATGATATACATGCCGATAAGCTGAAGCTTAACACAGTGAGCGGTCAAATCAGGACAGCGGCACAGTTATATGCGAAGGAGCAGGAGTTCAGCTCTGTGAGCGGAAGCGTGAATGCAGTAGTTGCCGGTGAAAGCTTCAGTGCTGAGACTGTGAGCGGTTCGGTTAATGTAGCTGTGATTGGAGCATGTTCAGGTAAGGTGAACACGGTTTCAGGCGGAATAGTGATTAAACTTTTATCCGATATCGGAATCGACATAAAGTGTTCAGGCATGAGTGGCTCCCTGAAGCTTATGACGGATAAGCATGTTGTATGGGATAACTACGATGAAAAGAATACGATGCGCTTCGGATTTGCCAAGTCCGACAGGCATGCAGTGTTCGGTGATGGGCAGGCACGGATAACATCAAGCTCCGTGAGCGGTTCGGTCAAGGTATATGATTTTGGAAAAACAGAATAAGCCTTGGAACAGGGACCAGACCCCGTGTCCCAAGTTTGGGACACAGGGGTCTGGTCCCTGTCCCAGCGTGGCTGCCGCAGCAGATGTTTTCTGTGCGGCAGCTTTTTTGTATAAAAGTGAAATCTTATAAAGGTTATATTAACTTTTCATAAAGTCTGTTGACTTAAGTTTTTCTGGGTGGCATTATTGCTTGTAAACAGTAAAAAATACATTAAGTACATTATAAAGGTAATGTTGTGAACCTTTGACCGCAACGGCATATTATAGATGATGTACTGTGGGAAATGAGGAAATTATGGGAAAATTGATTAAGTATCTGGCTGACCACAAGCTTGCTGTGCTTGCTATACTGCTGCTTCTGTGTGTCCAGGCGTTCTGTGACCTATCGCTCCCGTCATATACCTCGGATATCGTTGATGTCGGAATACAGCAGAGCGGTATCGAGGGCGCGGCGGCAGAGAAGTACACTGCGCAGACATATGAGGCATTGAAGCTTTTTATGAGTGAAGATGAAATTATGTACATGGACGAATGTTACGAGATGGATGGTGAGTTGTATGTCAGAAAAAAATTGTCATCGAAGGAGCTTGATAAGTTAAATGATACACTGCTCACTGCAGCGAGCATGGTGTATTCGGTTGATACATCCGGTCAGTACAGTGTCAGTAAGCTTGTTGACGGTTATAGGGCAGGGCTTGTGACAAAGGAAGCACTGTCGGATGTAGCAGGGCAGGCTGAGGCAGCCATGGGGGATATGGCTTCCTCAATGAAGTCCCAGATGGCGGTTGAGCTGGTAAAGAGTGAGTATACGCTTCTAGGCTATGACCTTAATGCAATCCAGAGAAATTATCTTCTGATTACAGGAGCTAAGATGCTTGCCATGACACTTCTCATGGTTGCGGCAGCGATAGGAGTGGGATTTATCGGGGCAAAAACAGCAGCGGCTATAGGACGTGACCTGAGAGAGAAGCTTTTTACCAAGGTTATCGGATTTTCCAATGCCGATATAAATAAATTTTCAACAGCCTCTCTTATAACAAGAAGCACCAACGATGTACAGCAGGTACAGCAGGTATCGGTCATGATGCTTAGAATTGTCCTGTATGCACCTATAATAGGAATAGGCGGTATCATAAAGGTTATGGGAACAGATACCGGAATGGGCTGGATAATCGGTGTTGCTGTTGGCGCGGTGCTTTCGCTTGTGCTTGTGCTTATGGTTGTTGCCATGCCTAAGTTTAAGAGGATGCAGAGTCTTGTCGACCGCGTAAACTTAGTATCACGAGAGATACTCACGGGTACGATGGTCATAAGGGCGTTCAGCAGGGAGAAGCATGAGGAGGAGAGATTTGACAAGGCGAACAGGGAGCTCATGTCAACACAGCTCTTTACCAACCGTGTCATGTCCATGATGATGCCTGCGATGATGCTCATTATGAATGCGATTACAGTGCTTATAGTATGGATGGGTGCGAAGGGAATTGACATCGGACGCATGCAGGTGGGTGATATGATGGCATTCATAACCTACACAATGCAGATTGTCATGGCATTCCTTATGATAACGATGATATCCGTCATGCTTCCTAGAGCGGGCGTTGCTGCAGATCGTATCGAGGAGGTTTTAAACACCAGAGAGACGATAACGGATAAGGCAGACACCGAAAATACAGACAGGAAGCTTACAGACTGCAAGGGAGTTGTCGAGTTTAGGAATGTTTCATTCAGATTCGATGGTGGAAGTGAGAACGCAATCTCCGGCTTGAGCTTCAAGGCTGAACCGGGAAAGACAACAGCAATCATAGGAAGCACAGGCTGTGGAAAATCCACGGTGGTAAATTTATTAGACAGATTCTACGATGTCACGGAGGGAAGCATAACGCTTGACGGCGTGGATATCCGCGATATGTCGCAGAAGGAGCTTAGAAGCCATATAGGTCTTGTGCCTCAGAAGGGTGTGCTCTTTTCGGGAACGATTGAGAGCAATATCAAGTACGGCGGGGATTTTGTCACTGATGAGGATATGAAGGAGGCGGCTGCTATCGCGCAGGCGGCCGAGTTTATTGACAGCAGGAAGGATGGCTACGCTGAATCCATCGCGCAGGGCGGAACGAATGTGTCCGGAGGGCAGAAGCAGAGACTATCCATTGCCAGAGCCATTGCTGTAAAGCCTAAGGTATATGTGTTTGATGACAGCTTTTCGGCGCTTGATTTTAAGACGGACGCGGCACTTAGAAAGGCACTTTCAAAGAGAACAAAGGACGCTTCCGTGATTATAGTTGCTCAGAGAATTTCAACCATTATGAATGCAGACCAGATTATACTTCTTAATGAAGGCAGGACTGTTGGAAAGGGAACACACAGGGAGCTTTTAAAGAACTGTCCTGAATATCTTGAAATTGCAAAATCCCAGCTTTCCGAAGCGGAGCTTGCAGGAGAGGAGGCTTAAAGGATGGGCGATAATAGAGAATATTCAAAAAACAGAAATATGGGCAGACGTGGTCCGGGTGGGCACGGCGGCATGATGCCGGGCGAGAAGGCGAAGGACTTTAATGGCACAACAAGGAAAATATTGTCCTATATCGGAAGCTATAAGATAGCGATAGTGCTTGTAATGATAAGTGCCGTTGCCGGAACGGTCTTTAACATAGTAGGACCGAAGGTGCTGTCAAAGGCGACAACCGAGATATTCAACGGTCTTGTATCAAAGGTGTCAGGCGGAGCGGGCATTGATTTTCACAAGATAGGTGTTATTTTGCTTATACTTCTTGGCTTGTACTGTGTAAGTGCGTTGTTTTCATTTATACAGGGATATATAATGAGCGGTATATCGCAGAAATTAAGCTTCAGAATGAGAAAGGAAATTTCCGGGAAGATTAACAGAATGCCTCTGGCATATTTTGAGTCTAAGACTGTCGGTGAGGTGCTCTCAAGAATAACCAATGATGTTGATACCTTCGGAATGAGCCTCAACCAGAGTATCACAACACTTATAACATCTGTTACAACACTCATTGGTGTGTTCATAATGATGATGACGATAAGCCCGCTTATGACGCTCATCGCGCTTGTGATACTTCCGATATCGGCATTTTTGATAAGTGCTGTTGTAAAACATTCTCAGAAGTACTTCAAGGCACAGCAGGAATACTTAGGAGACATCAACGGAACAATAGAGGAGTCCTACAGCGGACATACGATAATCAAGGCATTTAACCGTGAGGAAAAGGTAAATCAGGATTTTCAGGAGACGAACGCAAAGCTCTACGCATCTGCGTGGAAATCACAGTTCTTATCGGGACTTATGCAGCCTATAATGACATTTGTAGGAAATCTTGGCTATGTTGCGGTGGCTGTGACAGGCAGCATGCTTGCGGTTGCCGGTTCGATTACGGTAGGTGATATTCAGGCGTTCATACAGTATGTAAGGAGCTTTACACAGCCTATAACACAGATTGCACAGGTATTTAACATGTTACAGTCGATGGCTGCCGCTGCGGAGAGAATATTCGAGTTCCTTGACGAGGAAGAGGAGCCGGTTACCGAGAATCCGGTAAGACTTGAGGATATCAAGGGTGAGGTTGAGTTTGAGCATGTCAGGTTCGGCTATGACCCACAGAAGCCTGTCATTCATGATTTTACATGTCATGTGGAGCCGGGAAGCATGGTTGCAATCGTTGGCCCTACAGGAGCAGGAAAGACCACCATGGTCAAGCTCCTCATGCGCTTTTATGATGTGAACTCCGGCTGTATCAAGGTGGACGGTGAAAATGTGAAGGACTTTGAGAGAAGGAATCTTCGCGAGGCGTTCGGAATGGTGCTTCAGGATACATGGTTATTCAAGGGAACAATCATGGAAAATATCAGATATGGACGTCTTGATGCGACCGACGAGGAGGTCATCGCGGCAGCTAAGGCAGCCAACGCAGACCACTTTATAAGGACACTGCCCGGCGGCTATGATATGGAGCTTAACGAGGAGGCAAGCAACGTGTCACAGGGACAGAAGCAGCTTCTCACAATAGCCAGAGCCATACTTGCCGACAACAGGATAATGATTCTTGATGAAGCGACAAGCTCGGTAGATACCAGAACGGAGCAGCACATACAGGATGCGATGGCAAACCTTATGAAGGGAAGAACGAGCTTCGTAATAGCGCACAGACTTTCAACGATAAGGGATGCGGATGTCATTCTTGTGATGAAGGACGGAGATATCATAGAGCAGGGAAATCACAAGCAGCTTTTGGCACAGAATGGTTTCTATGCACAGCTTTACAACAGCCAGTTTGAGGGATAAAAAATCTGGGACAGGAAAGGAGATGGATTATGAAACGTCTGATTAACAGCAGGAAGGACTTGTTTACAATCCCGAATCTTATGGGATATTTCCGCATAATACTCATTCCTATATTCATGGCGGTGTATATAGGTGCCGACAGCAGGGCGGACTACATTGCGGCGGCGGTCATTCTGGGAATATCAGGGCTTACGGACTGCTTTGACGGAAAAATCGCCAGACATCTCAACATGATAACGGAGTGGGGCAAGGTGCTTGACCCTGTGGCTGATAAGCTTACGCAGGCGGCGGTGTTCATAAGCCTGTCATTCCGCTATCCGACGATGAGGTATCTTGTGATACTTTTCGTTGTGAAGGAAATGTTCATGGGAATCATGGGTGCCATCATGTTAAAAAAGGGAAGCATGATGGATGGCGCAAGATGGTACGGAAAGCTATGTACGGCTGTGCTCTATGGGGCGATGGTTATACTGCTGCTTGTCGTTGACATGTCCTATTTTGCGGCGGGACTTATTATCTCAATTTGCATAATTATGAATATCTTTTCGTTTGCATGCTATATAGTCTACTATGCGCGAGTGTTTATGAATAAGCCGGTGACGAGCGGAAAAATAAAGATGTGGAAGCCGGTGACGGCAATACTTGTGTTCGTGCTTGTGTATGTGAGTGTTAATCTTGCGATAGCGGTTATCGGAAGCTACAGGCAGCCGGAGTATGATGGCGATAAGCAGGCTGCCATGTGGAATACGGATGGCACTGAGAGAGCAGTCATTGTCGAGGACAATTCGGAGGCACTTTTAAGCAGAGTACGGATGATACAGAATGCTCAGTCGGAGATAATCCTTTCAACCTTTGATTTTATGTCGGATGAGAGCGGCAGGATAATGCTGGGTGCGCTGTGCGAGGCAGCCGACAGGGGCGTAAATGTAAATGTCCTTGTGGATGGCTTTGATGGTGTCTTACATACGAAGTGGAATCCTTACTTCTATGCGTTGTCTGCCAAGGAGAATGTAAGCTTTATGATGTACAATGAGATAAATCCGTTTACCATGTACAAGGGCATGGCACGTATGCATGACAAGTATCTCATTGTTGACAGGCAGATATATATGCTTGGTGGAAGAAATACATTCAACTATTTTCTTGGCGATTACAGTGACTATAAAAATTATGACAGAGATGTGCTGGTGTGGAGAAGTACTCCGGCGGAGGAGCAGGAGAAGGCTTCGGTAAATGAGCTTTCAGCCTACTATGAGACGGTAAAAAACAGCGGTGAATGCAGCAGGTACGCTCATGGAAAAAGTCTTGCGGACAGGTATTGTGTGAAGCACGCAGCGGAGCGCATAGCACAGGACTACGAAAAATACTGCTCTGAGCATGAGGAGCTTCTGGAGAATTATTCTTATGAGGATAATACGTTTCCGGTTGAGAGCATAGCACTGCTTTCAAATCCGGTGAATGCCGGAGTGAAGGAGCCTGTTGTGTGGCATAAGCTTATGAGCCTTATAGACAGTGCGGAGGATTCCGTCAAGCTTCACACACCGTACATAATCTGCAATGATATGATGTATGATACTCTGAAGGACGCAGCCGCAGGAAAAGATGTCACGGTAATGACTAATTCCGTTGCTAACAATGGCAACAGCTTCGGGGCGGCGGATCTTGAAAAGAACAGGGACAGAATGCTTGATACGGGTGTCACTCTCTTAGAATACGATGGAGGGGTGTCATACCACGGAAAGAGCATGGTGATTGACGATGATATATCCGTGGTCGGTTCATTCAACATGGACATGAGGAGCGCATATCTTGACACAGAGCTTATGCTTGTGATTAAAAGCGATGAGCTGAATGCGCAGCTTCGCGGTATCATGTCGGAATATGAAAAGTCTGCGGTAACCGCATTGCCGGATGGCAGCTATGACAAGCCTGACAATGTTGTGCTGCAGGAAATAACCACAACGCGCAGGGTGAGGAAAAATATTATAAAGTCACTGTTTTACTGGGCGAGGTTTTTGTTCTAGTACACCGAAAAATAAATTTCTGATACATTGACGCCGAATGATTGTTTCATATGCAAGGCGGAGGAATGAGGCACAGCCGGTTCCGGCTGTGCCGTTTTCGTTTTGTCTGCCAGCTGGCTTAATTATTAAGCTGGTTATAAAGTTTAAATTGCATAGTGCTGTGCATAATGGTAGAATTAGCTATAAGATTTTATAAAAATGGAGATTGCGCTATGGAGAGAGTTATATATGCGGATGAGTGCTGGATAGCAGATCCGGAGGTTTTTAAGGTGAACAGGGAGGAGGCACACTCAGACCATGCTTTTTATGAGGAGAAGGTCACGGAGTATGGGCTTGATATGCCGCTTAGACAGAGCCTTAACGGAACATGGAAATTTTCGTATGCAGATGTGCCTGATAAGAGGGTGAAGGATTTTTATGAGGAGAATTTCGATATAAGCGGTTTTTCCGATATAAAGGTTCCGGGGCATATAGAGCTTGCAGGCTATGACACCTGCCAGTATATCAATGTTATGTATCCTTGGGAGGGGCATGAGAATCTGCGACCGCCTTTTGTGCCTGCAAAGCATAACCCGGTCGGGTCATATGTGACATATTTTGATGTGGATGAGGCACTTCTTGGAAAAAAGACCTACATATCGTTCCAGGGTGTTGAGAAGGCATTCTATGTGTGGATAAACGGCACCTTTGTAGGATATTCGGAGGACAGCTTCACGCCGTCGGAGTGGGACATAACACCGTTTATAAGGGAGAAAGGAAACAAGCTTGCGGTTGAGGTGTACAAGCACAGCAGTGCGAGCTGGCTTGAGGATCAGGACTTTTTCAGATTTTCCGGAATATTCCGTGATGTGTTCATCTATGCCGTGCCGGACACACATGTGAGGGATATTTTTGTAAAGGCAGGTCTTAAGGAGGACTACAGTACAGGCACACTTGACTGTGAGCTTAAAATCGAAGGAAATATAGCAGGAACAGTCGGATATGAGCTTGTTGATAAGACCGGCAAGAGCGTTCTTATGAGAATGGGACTTGCGATAAAGGAGAACATGCACTTTAAGGCGGAGGTTCCGGAGGTGCTCACCTGGAGCGCGGAGGTTCCGAACCTGTACCTTCTCAACATATCGGTATACAATGAGGACGGTGAGCTTGTGGAGTATATTCCGCAGCGAATCGGTTTCAGAACCTTTGAGATGAAAAACGGTGTGATGTGCATAAACGGAAAGCGAATCGTCTTTAAGGGTGTGAACAGGCATGAGTTTTCATGTGTGAACGGAAGGGCACTTAAGAAGGAGGAACTTCTTGAGGATATAAGAATTATAAAGAGTCTTAATATCAATGCTGTAAGGACAAGCCATTATCCTAACCAGAGCTGCTGGTATGAGCTGTGCGATGAGTTCGGAGTATATCTCATAGATGAGACCAATCTTGAGACACATGGAACATGGGCTGTCAACACCGGAAATGAGGCACCTTACATAACACCGGGCAGTGAACCGATGTGGAAGGAGAATGTGCTCGACAGGGCGCAGTCAATGCTTGAGAGGGACAAAAATCATCCCAGCGTGCTTATCTGGTCATGTGGAAATGAGGCACATGCGGGCGAGGATATTCTTGCAATGAGCAGATTTTTCCATGAAAGAAATCCGGAGAGACTGGTGCACTATGAGGGCTGTGTGCATGACAGACGCTATTCGGATATAACCGACATGGAGAGCAGGATGTATGCAAAGCCTGACGAGATAAGGGAATATCTTGAGAGCAGGCCGCAGAAGCCTTATATAAGCTGTGAGTATATGCACGCAATGGGAAATTCCTGCGGCGGCATGGAAAAATACACGAAGCTTGAGTATGACTATGAGCAGTATCAGGGTGGCTTTATATGGGATTTTGCAGATCAGGCGATACTTACGAGGGACGGAAAGCTGATAGATGAGGATGTCATAGGCAGGTACGGAAATGTCCGGACCTATGAGAAGCTTCCTAATATTACACCGGGAAGCCTCGAGTTCAAGGTTGGCGGAGATTTCAAGGAGAGACCTTGCGATTATTATTTCAGCGGAGACGGGATAGTGTTTGCAGACAGAAAGCTATCGCCAAAGGCGCAGGAGGTAAAATATCTCTATCAGAATATCAAGCTTCATCTGACAAAGCAGGGCGTACTTATCGTAAATGAGAATCTTTTTGAGTCGACGGATGACTATATGTTTGAGGTGCGCCTGTTAAAGGACGGAAAGGCTGTGTGGGCAGGAACCTTTGCGCGTGATGTGACCGCAGGTGAGGAGGAATTCGTTCCGGTAAGCTTTCCTTCAATGGAGGATGACGGTGAGTATGTCATGGAGTGCCGTGCCGTTCTTATGGGTTACAGAACTTGAAAAAATAAATGTTATAAGAATTGGATTGCAAAATACAAATGTAGGACATGTGGCGGCATGGGGACAGAGTGAACCGGCTGTGGTAAAAAATGTTAAATCAGATAAAGCTGAGCCGGGCGATGAGGTTAAGTATTTTGATGATGTGGTAATGGGGGCAACCTGTATAGGTGTCACAGCGGGACACACACATGCAATATTCTCCCGTCAGGAGGGCGGACTTATATCTTTCCGTGTCAAGGGACTTGAGACTATAGAGAAGGTTCCGACACTTGAATTTTTCCGTGCGGCAACCGACAATGACAAGGGAAATGCTTTCCCTGTGACAAGTGCTGTATGGCAGGGCGTCAGCCAGATGCAAAGATGTGATGGTGTGAAGGTTGTGTATGAGCTGAGGGACGGACGTGAACTTGATGGAACAGTCACACCTGATGAATTTATTCTTGATAGGACGGATGCGCTTTACGGAACTGGATTTAAGGGGGCTGAGTTTGCAAAGAGTATCGCAGCGGTGAAAATTATTTGCCATTATACATTTTATACGAATCCTGTGTCGGACGGTGAAGTGGCATACCGCATGCTGCCGGATGGAAGTGTGGAATGTACAGGAAGGTTTAATGGAAGGGAAGGACTTCCTCAGATGGCTGTATTTGGCGTAAATATCACTATGGATAAGATGTTTGACCGAATGGAGTTTTACGGAAGAGGACCTGAAGAGAACTATAATGACCGCTGTGCCGGGGCAAAGCTTGGAATATATAAGGCAAGAGTGGCAGACAATATCACACCTTACCTTGACCCACAGGAGTGCGGCAACCGCCATGATGTGCGCTATGTAAAGGTTGTCGATGAGTTCGGGCACGGCCTGAGAATAGATGCGCTGGAAAAGCCGTTCGACATGACGGTTCTGCCATGCTCACAGCAGGAGCTTCAGAGCGCATATAAGATAAATGACCTGCCGGATACGCGCTATACGTTTGTCAGAATCCTCGGTGCTGCGCGCGGTGTCGGCGGCGATGACAGCTGGGGCGCACCGGTGTACCCGGAGTATTGTGTGAATGCTGAGAAGGAGCAGAGAGTTACTTTTACAATAAGAGGATTATAATAGGTAAAAGTACACCGGAGTATTACTTATTTGAGTTATGATAGCTGGGTGAGGCAGGTTTTGCAATACGTTGTTCAGGTATTATTGGGAGTCAAAAGCTCCGGTCCGGATTTATATAAATATTTGTCTGACATGGGATTTAGATATTTAAAGCATGAAATAATTGTTAAATAAAAAACAATATTTTGCTTAATGACCAACTTAGTACTTGAAATTTTTGTCGAAATATGAGAAAATACAGGTAATTGCGGAGAGTGGTGCCAGACACGCCACACAGACAGCTTCGCAAATGGAATCTGATTCTGAAAGGAGTTTTACAATGATTTATTCACATGAAGTAGAAAAGATGTGTACAGTCGCTCAGGGCGTACATCATGGCGCAGCGCCGGTTCCTACAGAAGGAAAATGGGTAAGAAATAAGCAGGTTACAGATATTTCCGGTCTTACACACGGTGTAGGCTGGTGTGCACCACAGCAGGGTGCCTGCAAGCTTACTCTTAATGTTAAGGAGGGTATCATCCAGGAGGCTCTTGTCGAGACTATCGGATGCTCAGGCATGACACATTCAGCAGCTATGGCAGCTGAGATTTTACCTGGCCTTACAGTATTAGAGGCTATGAATACAGACCTTGTATGTGACGCTATCAACACAGCTATGAGAGAGCTCGCATTACAGATTATCTACGGTAGAACACAGAGTGCTTTCTCTGAGGAAGGTCTTCCGGTTGGAGCAGGCCTTGAGGATCTTGGTAAGGGTCTTCGTTCACAGGTTGGTACAATGTACGGTACTCTTAAGAAGGGACCTCGTTACCTTGAGATGGCAGAGGGCTATGTAACAGGAATCGCTCTTGATGATGAGGGTCAGATTATCGGTTATCAGTTCGTAAGCCTTGGCAAGATGACAGACTTCATCAAGAAGGGTGACGATGCTAACACAGCTTGGGAGAAGGCTAAGGGTCAGTACGGAAGAGTTGCTGATGCAGTAAAGATCATCGATCCAAGAGTAGAATAATCAGGAGGACAGTATAATGGCTTTATTTGAATCATATGAAAGAAGAATTGACAAGATCAATTCTGTTTTAAATAGCTATGGAATCGCTTCTATCGAGGAAGCTGAGAAGATTACTAAGGATGCCGGCCTTGATGTTTACAACATGATCAAGGGCGTACAGCCAATTTGTTTTGAGAACGCTTGCTGGGCTTACATTGTAGGTGCTGCAATCGCAATTAAGAAGAATGCACGCAAGGCTTCAGAGGCTGCTGCTGCAATCGGTGAGGGCTTACAGGCTTTCTGTATTCCTGGCTCTGTTGCAGACCAGAGAAAGGTTGGTCTTGGTCATGGTAACCTCGGTAAGATGTTACTTGAGGAAGAGACAGACTGCTTCTGCTTCTTAGCAGGTCACGAGTCATTCGCTGCTGCTGAGGGTGCTATCGGTATCGCTAACAATGCTAACAAGGTACGTCAGAAGCCACTCCGTGTTATCCTTAACGGACTTGGCAAGGACGCTGCACAGATTATCTCAAGAATCAACGGCTTTACATACGTTGAGACAGAGATGAACTACCACACAGGAGAGGTTAAGGAAGTATTCCGTAAGTCCTACTCCAACGGTCCTAGAGCTAAGGTTAACTGCTACGGCGCTAACGATGTAACAGAGGGCGTTGCAATCATGTGGAAGGAGAATGTTGACGTATCCATCACAGGTAACTCAACTAACCCTACAAGATTCCAGCATCCTGTTGCAGGTACTTACAAGAAGGAGAGAATTGAGGCAGGCAAGAAGTACTTCTCAGTTGCTTCAGGCGGTGGTACAGGCCGTACACTTCACCCGGACAACATGGCAGCAGGTCCTGCTTCCTACGGTATGACAGATACTA
>OJME01001452.1_pt1 | contig 18991 bp, 12 predicted proteins | sample 1597151 | NCBI WGS metagenome assembly OJME01 (sample SAMEA2452118, study PRJEB22498) | human gut metagenome | biome: human feces; feature: human gut; material: feces | place: Australia | collected 2012
TCCATGAAGCTAACAACAGCAATTAATCGTGTCGGTTTGTCCGGATCGAATAATTGCTGTTGTTTCATATTTTATATAATACACAATTATGAGCAAAATGGTATCGGTAATATTTTACAAAAATTCATTTCCTTTTTATGCGATATTGCTAATTACTGCAATTCCTTAACAACCTTTCTACAAGACGTGAGAATGATTTCTTGTCTTTCTGAATACGATATCCTGCATATAAAATTTGCAAAATACTTGTGAACAGAATTTTTACACCTTGTTCAAATGATTCTATAAAATCCACACTCATTTTATATAACTTCGTTAAACCTGACTTTACTGTATTGATAGTTTTAAACCCAGTATTTGTGCTTGGTTTGATGATTTTTAAAAATGATTTGACACGGAAATTGACACATTTTTAGAAAGCCTTAATACACTTTAAACATTATATTAACTATTATAATTTCTTTGTGATAATTAATATAGTGTTTAACCGTAAAAAATAGGGTATATGTCTAAAATAAAATTGACATATACCCTATTTTACTGTATAATAAGAATATTAAATGGCAAAATAAAATACAAATAATAACAAGAAACGAGGTAAAAAGTAATATGAAATCTGTGTTTCCTTCTAAGGAAGCTTTTTTCTATTTTTCCCAAAATAAAAATCAAAAATATAAGCCTCTCGACAAGGAAAGTAGTAATAAACCATATATGACTCTAGGATGGGGGAGTAATATTGTATACATAAAAGACGGTAATGGCAATTATTTTTATATTACAAGTGAAAGCGAGTGACAAAGACACCTAAAATGAAAAATGTATCGTATAGTAGCATTATTGAAAAATCTAAGAATAATCGAAAACGTAAAAAAATAGGCATACAGATTTTTATTTCTGTATGCCTAAAATTATTATTTTGATTTTCGTTCAAGATTTATCATGTGTACTTTGTCCATTAGCGGCGTTTTAATTTTATTGCTTTTGCAAGAGACCAACAGCGCCGGAATGTCTTTATTCAAACAATGTGAGTCATAATAAGGTTGCTCTGGATATACATAAGTATGTGATGGGTTAACTCGCTCGTCAGCAATAAAACACTGTCTTAAACGCTCATAGTGAATTCCAAAAGCCTTGGCAATGTCAGCAAATTCGTTACAAAACGTTACCTTGGTTGCTATCCAGCAATTTTCCATGTATTTTGCTAATTCCGCAGTTTTCCAGTCAACATAGATGTAATTAAAAGTCCCATCTTTGACCCTTGAATATAGTTGAGCAACTTTGCAACAATAATCTTCATTTCCACCAAGAACAACGAAATTAGGTGACTCTAAGCTATGTTGTGTTGTGCCGTAATATTCAGGCGAGATTACTATGTTGTCTTTACCAAGCAATTCACAAGTTCCTACTGGCACAGCAGATTTAATTATAATGACATCTGCATCAACTCTATCACAAATCCATTGAACTTCAGAAATATCACATTCTCCATTTTCCTTCATTTCGGTAGGAACACAAACAAAAGCAAAATTATAATGCTCATTTAATAATTCGTCTGATTTATGTCTGTCTATATACTTATCATATATTTTGAAAAACTTAAACATTGATGTAAATTCCTTTAAAATATGTTTCCCGATATTTCCATAACCGCAAATTAAATTTTTCATTTTTGAATTGTCCTCCGTTATATTAATTGTACTATATTGTTATTCTCTTTTATAATCGTATCGTATTGATGAACAATTCTAAAAAGTTTAAGCTGATTATCAATACCTGCCAAAGAAGGATTTTTTTCTTTTGCCAATCGAACAATATATTGCTCTGACGAATTATTGTAGATTTTATCATTAATTGTTTTTGCTTGTTTATAAAATTTGACTAACGTTTCCTTTTCCCCTACACACACACCTGCATTTAAGAATTTATGATTGCCAGGAATTTTTAACAATTCCTGCAATGGTTCTATAATTGTGTTAGGATATGGTACAGGAGTGGCATTATATACTACAGGAATTTTATATGAAAGATATTTTTCGATAAATATAGCATCCAAATCATTAACAATCAAAGTGTCTCGTCCGTCTAAAATTAAAACATAATCGGTTTTTATCTGTTCCAAACATTCTAAAATATGATTAATTTTCATGCAGTTATTCCATTTCTGTTCGTTAATTGCTGTATTGAAAATGGGAATGTTATTATAGGCGCATTGCTTAACAACGAATGATTTATCATAACAGCCTTGATTCATAACAGAAATAATGGACAGATTGCTATCCATTTGAATAGGTCTGTCCAAATTTTCGCTGATAATATTTTCATGTCCTATAATTCCCGTGCCGGGGAAGTGAAGTACGTAAAGGTCTTCATTGTTTTTATTCTGATATTTTTTGTGCTTCATAATATTTTTCAACCTCACTTGTAATATAATCATTAGTATACCCATATTCTATGATATCTTTATTGTTATACATTTCTTCTGTATAATTATCTAATATCCATTTACATAACACCTGACAATAAATAAGGTTATAAGTCTTATTGTTGAGTAAGGTTATATATATATGTTTAATATCGAGATACGCATATTCCTCAAAGGATTCATTACTTGCGTGATAAAGAATAGCATCTTTTTCAGAATACATTTCATACATATTTTTAAGATTAATCTGATCTTCAATTTTAAACGTAAATGGCTTAGATTCGCCTGACGACAGTTCAATATTTAATCCATTGGTAATAAACTCTTGACATTTATTCTTAATTGAAGAGACAAGATTCTCTTTGACCATTTCCATGTTAATAGATATTGAAGTTTCAAACAAAAAATATTTTTCTTCATCAAGACATTCAATATCATCAGAGATAAGTTTTACATTTACTGTAAATTTTTGTTGTGAATTGATTAAAAAATAATGCATTTCTTTTGGAATTTCATGAAAATTCAAAGAAGTATTATCGTTCACAATTTGTTGAGCGTACTCATAAGAATCTTGGAAACCATAAAATTGTCCATTTTCGTCATAAAGTATATAAAACACCTATTTCCACCTCCCTACAAAAAACATCGAAAAGTAATCTGCTGCTTCATTATACCCATATGGGTAATGACGAACATCAATCGAAGAAGTATTTTTTTCACTGAAACTAACCAAATTATTACCGGAAGCATCAGAAGATATATTCTGTTTGCCAAAAGCAAAATATTTATTATTTACAAATGACACGGGAAAAGATATTGTTTTCTTACCACTGCCTTGAGACACATTCTGACGGCTATTGTCATTATGTATCTCGATGAAAATCATTTGAATGCCATTGGTATATCGAATATAGTAATAATTAGTACCAGAGCCTGAACCATAACAATCTGAAAATACATAATTATCGCTTGAACCATAGCTCTCTATACCACTTGTTGCAAAATCATCCATATTATAACTATGACCAGAAGTTCCAGCAATCCTCATCCACCAATTAGGTTCTGTTCCATTACCACCAGCAAATGTCACTCTCGGATAATTGTATCGGCAACTTATTACAGCATGGGTATCTGCGCCGCCGAAAGCAATACCAGAAGCATAGTCGCCTTCAAACCAGCTTGGAGCAGTATATTGCCCTCGAATTGTTTTTAAAAAGAATCCTGTTGTAGCTCCGTTATCATGCAGAGCTGCAAATCCAGCATCTGTATTATCCGTTAAGAAACATGTAAAATTATTGTCTACTGTGCCATGATTATGATTGGACGGTGGATATGAACTTGGTCTTCCAGTAATATTGCCCCATGCTACACTACTAGAACTACTTCCACCAAATTCGTACCATTCTCCCCATGTACTGCTTGAATAAGTACGTTTGTACATATTATATGTATAATCTGGCATAAAAATTTGATATGGAGTACCTACGTTAAAATCTACAAATAGCGTTGCATTACAGGATAATGGATTGTTTGTGAGAGTACCAGAGAGGTGATATATACCGCTTGTTGTAACATTATTCAAATCCACATTACTTAGGCTTTCGGCTTTTAATGCATAGTTAGTGTAATTACTGCTATCAAGTACACGTTTCCATGGTTTGCCTGAAATTCCGCTACTAGAATTAGTAGTCCTATAATACAAACCGTCTTGATGTTCTGTTCCAATAGCCAGTTGACTTGTCCAAGTGGTTGCATTGTCGTCCCAGCCCATGTTTAATGCATGAAACCAACCACTTCCGATAGGGCTATCTTCAGTGGCAGCGAACATTCCGACCGCAAAACCTTGATCAGCCAAATCATTAACAGTCAAATTATCAGACGAATTGATTGTACCCGAATTATATACTTTAACATAATTTTTTGAGCCGCTCACTGATGCTAAATCTTCGGGCGCAGGAGACCAGTCTGTAGCCTTATTTCCTCTTTCAAGTTTCCAACCGCACTCGTAAATTTCACCGCCTTCACGCGATTCTAAATAAAAAGTCACATCAGATTTTTCAGCGATTTCAAACGCAATAGAATAACGTCTGAAATCGGAAGTTAATGAAAATACATAGGAATTTAAAACAGTATCCCCTACATTGACCTGTATAGTTGCAGGCAATCCATTTACACCCTTTACGTACCCCGAAAATACATAATTGCCAGATTCCAAACTAAGAATTGGGCGGTAAAAATTCCAAGCTGTTAAGTTTTTTCTAATTTTTAAGCCATTATATGTTTCGGATGTTATGCTAGAAACAGTATTGGAAAAACTTTTTGCATTTGTAATTTCGAATTCTTTTGTTCCATGAAATAAATTTGTCCCGCCAATTTCCAAATTATCAGTTCCGGTTGCAGGAGTATATCCCAAAATATCACAAATACCTTGTTTTGTGATAACGGAAGTATAGTTGTTACTATCTAAAACAGGGTAACGACCTTCGTCTTGATAAACTCTACCATCAATGACCATTGAAACTTGTCCATTTGCAGGACAGTTATCTCGAAACCCAATAGAACCGCCATTCAATGTGTTCCATGCAACAAGAGGAGTACCTGTTTGAACACCCCATGCAATGTCCGAAGGAGTATAAGAACTAAATCCTAATGGATAACGAGAAGACATGGAAATACCGTTGTATGCTTTCCCGTCACTATCAATGCAACCGCTACCGTCTTTCCCGAAATAAATTTTGCCATCAGTTCCATATTGTAAGTACAAATCCCCATCTTTTCCTTGACCGTCTGAGCCTACAATTCCTCGTGTTCTTAATGGGTTTTGGCTGGCATTTCCATAAATATCTAAACTGCCAGTAAGTGTACCACCCGTTTTAGGTAGTGCGTCATTTGCTTTATCGTAAGCATCGTTCCAGTTGTTCCTTTCGTCAGGAGTGATATGCTTAACAGTATCCGTAATATGTTGTACTGCATTATTCCAAGCCGTAATCAGAGCAGAAGTAATTCCATCTAACACAGATTTATTTGTATGAGTGTGTTTTTTATTGTTTGCATCATCGTAATTAATTTTATCTTCTTTAGACAGTAAACCATCAAGCGTTTGTGTAGCTTTTGGAATGGCATTAGCAGAAATTGCAACCCATTTTGAACCACTATAACGATATGTATAATCAGTATCCTTTACATTTACAGTCCAGCCATCTTCAGGATTAGGATAGGTTTTTGTAATATCCGCAAAAGTATTTACAGATTCTTTCCAATCAATATTGCTTTCTAAAGTAGAAAATTTATTGTCGATTTCATTTTTGGTATATTTATCATTCCAATTATTTTTATTTGAATTTATGGTATTTTCAACGGATACTGCTTTATCATAGGCTGTTTTTACAGCATTGGCAGTAGGAGCATGAGTGGTAGAAGTAGAAGAAACACTGTTTTCAAGCTCATTTGTAAGAACAAAATGATGATTATCTAATTTATTTTGTAAATCATTTGCTTTGTCATTTGCGTTCTTTGCCGCTTCGTTTGCTTTTTCTATGGCGATAGCAGTGTCAGACTCTCTTTTATCCTCTTGTGTTTCTCTTATGGCTTCATTTTGCTGTCTAGTATTTTCATTTGCAATACGAGTATTTTCGTTTTTAACACGCTCATCTTCAGAATCAATACGTTTGTTTTCATTGTTTATACGAGTATTTTCGGAATTAATTCGTTTAGATTCATTTGATTCACGTTTAATCTCATTAGTCTTACGGCTGTCCTCATTTTTTTCTCGAATATTTTCATGTTCCGTTACAGTTTTATCGAGTTCTTCAACCTTATCGTTTAATCGCTTAAATTCATTATGCAATGAATTGTATTCATCCGAGCTTAAAATTGTATCATCTGATACAGCACTCGCTTCGATAATCGCATTAAAACTTGTAGATGAAAGAACCTGATTTGTATTAATGTCATAGAGTGAAAGAGTAGCTTTGGCTACACCAGAGGCAATTAACATTTGTTCTGTTAAATCAATTGTAACAGTGTTGTCTGAATTGATTACACAGTCATTAAAAACCGCTTTTTTATCAGGTTTTAACCATTTGACCCTAGCTTTAACAGAATCACCAGCAATTTTATATTCTTCACCCTTGAATGTAAGCGACACGGTAATATAACGAGAATTTTTATCATACTCTTTTGTATCAATTGTCTTTTCTTCGTTGTAGTATAAATCTAACGAAAGATTATGATTTAATTTAATCATTCTGCCACATTCCTCCTTTTCTAATTTTCAAAAAAAATAAAAGGACTGCTTTTACACAGTCCTTAAAATGTCAATATATTAATCTTCAATATCTCCCCATGGGGTACTCCAATCACCGCCCAAGGCTATTACACCTTCGTTGCAGTCGATTGAAATGCTACGACTTTGACTGTCGTTCTGCATATATATCTGTCCAACATAAGCGTGCAAGTTTGCTCCTTCTTTTCGACTTAGCAGAAACTCGGTAGGAGTCAAATAGGCTTGTTCGTTTTCATCGGCGACATATCTTAGATTTCCGTCTACAATATGCCAATTGCCAATTCTACCTGAATTTGCTGTGATGTTACCTACAATATTTGCATTTTCCGCATATAATGCGCCATCCAATCCTACGCAAAAAATGTGTCTATCTGTTCCTGCAACCATATCACCGGCATATACCCCCCAACCGGCGGTAGTATTAATACCTACTTTGTTGTCCGCTGAATTAATACCCGTGGTACTTATCACAAAACCACCAATATTACCGCTTGTGGCAGTAATATTACCTTGTATAGTAGCTTTGGTAGCAATTAAAGAACCGTCATGATAAACCTTAAACTCGGCATTTTGTCCACCGTTTCCAATGCCGCCTGCACCTGCCCAAAAAGCAGAACCATGTCCAAATTTTTGCATACCGCAACCAACATTATCGGTTACATTAAACAATCCATTTTCATCAACAATGAATCCGCCAATATTACCGCCTGTTGCAATAATATTTTTAGTTGTAACATCGCCTGCGAATGTGCCGTTTCCAGAAGTGTCAACACCCATAACAACGTCTCCGCTTTTATTATATATGGCAAAAATATGAGATTGCTGAACCAATCCGAGTGGATCAATAATGACCTTACCAGTATTATCACTGGAAATTTGAAGATACCCGCCGCCAATAAAAGGAGAAATAACATAATTACTAGAAATTTCTGTTGTAAAACCAAGACATTTTTGTAATGTATTTCCTAGATTCTTTGCGCTTTCAGCAAGTTCATATGCAGAATTCGCTTTTGTGTCATCTGTATATCGAACTTTTTCAATCCAGTCAGAAGCACTATATCTAGTATTATCCTTTGTAGAAACAAGAATAGTTCCTTGTTTGTATCGTGGATAAGTACCATTTTTGCCATCTGCATTGTCAACATCAAGTATCCACAAATCTTTTGCTTTATAATTGTTTGGTTTTGACACGTAAATAGAAGCTTTACCATCAATTGTGTCAAACACTTCTTTAGATACTTCCATTTCTTTCCAGGCATATGATGAAGTATAAACAAAAGTTTGCTTTGAAGTAGAAGATATGTTATACCATAGATCTCCAATATGCTCCTTTTTTGTATCATCATCTTTCCAATCAGCGGCTGGATCATCTGCTTGATACCATGTTTGTGTTTTCTTATCTAACTGATTTTTGGTATCTTCAATGTATTCTTTATAATCTCCAGAAATAAAACTGTTCAAACTGGAATCATCGGTATATTTGGAGGCAACTTCCCAATCTGCATCAACATAATTACCAGTCATACGAGTTTGTTTGCACTTTAAAATATCTCCATTCTGACCTTGTACCCATAGATCTCCAATATAATACGGTGGTTTTGGTGTAATAGTAAAAATTTGTGCTTTAGATTTTGCTAATTCGGAAAGTTCGCTATCTGTAGTAGCTTCCCATTTTTCGCCTGTCCATCTTCGAGTAACCGAATTTTTGGTATCAAACCAAATATCTCCGATGTGTTCTTTTTTAAGTGAAGGAGTAGTCCAGTCTAATGAAGGATCGTTATCTTGAGAAAAAGTTTGAATACGCCCATCTAGTTGTTCAAGATAATGATTCAATCCAGTAATATCTGTAATTTCAGGACTATTTACATTTTCCCATTTAATTTTTGCACCACCGCCAAGCGTAACATTCCCATTTTCATCAATATAAAATTGCTTTTCGTACACACTTCCTGTTGCTTTTGTGTATTGCTTTTGAATTGTAAAAGCATTGCTATTTTTACCATCGTCACCGTTAGTAGTAATAAATAATCCATTGTCCGAAAATTCCATAGTGTTATTAGCGTTATAAATACCAAAACTGTCTTCACCAAGAATTTGTTTACCGATGATTTTTTTTGCAATAATACCATATTCTCGAACTTCTTCTTTTGTAACAGGATCAACATACACAAATTCACCGACACCAACTTCTATAGTCTTTCCATTATCTTTAGTAAGATATAATCCGTTGTTTTGCAATTTTGCCCAACAAGGGTCATAAGATGCAGTAATGTCGTCATACATTCGCATCCACAACCCATGTTCATCTACAGTCATATTTTGATTATCTGCCGTACTTACTATTTTTAAATTAGTAAGATTTAAACCATTTTCAACCCAACTTGGTGCAATTGCAGCATTTGCGGTATTCTTATTCATTTGATTAACAACAGCAGGATAGCTTGAGCTTATTGACTTTGCTTGATCGAGAATTTCTTTCAGACCTAATGCATTATTTTTAGCATTGATAACATCAGAAAATTCAACGTTGATAGTCTGAATATTATCTTCAGAAAAGTTGACTTCATAACTTAGTAATCGCATTTTATAGATTATATTATCTACTTCCATACGAATATAGTTGCCAGTTTCAAAATAATTTATAATTGGTTCAAATTCTTTTAATGCCAATAAATTATTAAGAGTACTACTAATTGTATATTTCATTTCAGCAGATTTCCTAAGCTCTTTCAATGCTTTTTCACGAAGCTGTTTTGCCTGTTCAATAACTTCTTCGTTGGTTAATCCGTCCGAAATATAATTGCTATTTTCATATTTGTCTTCTCGAAGATAAGTAAGGTAGGACAAATAATCGGATTCACCAAGATAGGTGCGTAAATTTAACATTTTTTGAATAGTTTGCTTTTCCCATTCAAGATTATCAATATTAGTCGTAATAGCTTCAATCTGCTTTGCACGTTCATTATATTCGTCTTCAATATAATTTCTTCTATTATAATATGGAAGATATAATTTATCATAGAATGGCGAAGATGACATACCACAATTAGCCTCGTTGAGAACTTGTAAACAACCGTCATATGCACTTAAAAATGATTCCAGACGTTTAAGACAATATAATTTTAAAGTCGATTTAAAATCTTCATCTTTTTCAATCTTAAACAAATCAGATAAATTATCAGAACCTTCTTTTTGAATACTTCTTTTTATCTTTTGTTCAATATACGTCTGCAAATCATCATTAACTGTAATGCTAATATATTCACTTGTAGCAGTGTCCTTTGGATTATTATCATCATCTTTAATATAGCTTGCTACTGTAAAACGTCCACGCCATATTTGATTATTAAAAGTAGAACCATCTTCAATTGTAAGTTTGAAGTCTGTTGTATTAATCAAACATTTCGCAATTCCTAAAACAGCATTTGTAACAGTGTACACAGAGGTACTCTCAACATCTTTTACAGCAACTGGTGATAATGTAGAAGAAGTTAATTTCGCTATTTGTTGAGCAGCTGTGCCAACTTCATGAGTTATATCTGGCATCATAGTAGAAATTAAATAAGCCTTGTTATCATAAGCATTGTACAAGTCTGTTAAAATCTGAGTATATTGTTTTTCGTTATCTTTCAATGTTCTGTCATAATTTTGAAGCTTTTTAGCCAGCCCGCCATACATATTTTTATAATCTGCCTCAGAAAAATACATAATGTATTCGCTACCGTTAGGAGAAACATCTTTAACAGCAGAACTCATTACATCATCACCTGCAATGATTTTAAAACAATTCTTGACTTCATTTTCGTTGGAATCAAGTGTTATTTCTTGTGCGAGATTATCTCGATTGATAAATATGGTAGTATCCTGACCATATCCTTTAATTAACTGACTACTATTACCACAATCAGGACAAATGTTATCCTCAAATCTTTTATTACATTTTGGACAATAATTCAATAAATCGTAGACAGAAACACCTCTATCGGTACTGTCAAACTCGAATAAACAATCGAATTCAGTAGTCACATCACCTGTAAGTAAATCGTAAACGGATGTTCCGTCTGCGCTTATCGTTCTTTTTTCATTTTTTAATGTGCTATCTACGTGCTTGATTTTATAATGAGGAACTTTTGACAGAATTCGATGTAGAAGCGAGAGAGAAGTGTTGTCTGGATTGTAAAAAGAAGTTCTTTCATAGTTATTAAATTTAATATCATTATCACTATTGATATCTAAATTATATATATTAATTTGAGACAATTCCGCTTCACACAGAGCAGTTGCAGTAACATTTTTTATAATCTCATCAGTTTCATTAATGCTAACTGAGATTTGAAAATATTCATTAAATTCGGGTATCCATACAATTCTAAAGTCAGTTATTTTATCCCATAAAGAACATAATTCATTATTATCTCGATGTTTATGAACTGTAAACGATAGTGAATTTGCAGCATTCATATTATCTTTATATACAATGTCGGTTACAGAATTAAGATTACCTATTTTTTTATAATTATTTTCGCACAACACAATTGCCGGCTGTTCAACCTGATTATTGACATCAAATTGTAATTTTCCCAATTGTTCCACCCCCTCCTTTGACATTTATAATTTATTTACATCTCAATAACACTGCATAATCCAATCATATAATCAACTGGTAACTTTGCGTCAAATACATCTTTTGCTTTTAATTTATCCACTGGAATAGTTACTTCAGTAGACAATAACTGCTCCATAGAATCATTAAATTTTTTAATAGACTCGGTATCTTCAGCAGAAATGTATGAATTTTCCCGTCCTTCGTCATCTTTACTTTTTGTTCCTAATTCCACAATTTTTTGATTACGTAACATATCAAAATTTTGTTCCAGCGGCTGAATAGAATTAGCCAATAAAAGTAATCTAAATTTGAATGCCGTATTATTTAATTCAGTATTTTCAAGTATTTCTTTAATAAATTTATTAACATTTAATGCTTCGCCTAATTTAATCTTCATTATTTTTCCCTCCATCTTGTTAAAATCCTACTTTTTTAATTGGTGAGTATGTAAGTGTACATTCTACAGGAATCGAAAAAGTTAAAATGTTATTTTTATTTTCATACGTGTTTACTATTCTTAAAAATTTAAAGTTGAAATCATCATAGATTGAATGAGAAGAATAGTTTGATTCAATGATTTGTTCTGCCCCATGAAGAGTGATAACTTCTCCACTTTGAACATTGCCAAGATAAAAATATCTATCTTCAATAGAATTTGTTATTTTAAGATTTCCAGATTTAAGACATTTAATTGTCATATCTGGATATATATATCCAATTTCATCGCTTTGATCATAAAACGAAACAGATTCATTATCTTTACTCGTAACGATAGAATATGTCACTGGCTCTAAAAAACCATAAGGTCTGTTTGTCGTTAATGTCAATTCTAGTCTACAACAAACACCACCAATATTAATTTGGTTAATGTTAAAACTTCCTTCAAAGTATATATCAATATAATCATCTTGTAGTATTTTAAATTTACAAAACTGTTTTCTATTTAGCCATCTGCTAATTTCAGAAATATCATGTGCTGTTAACTCCATTTCTTTTTGCGAGGATACATTACATGGTTTTTTGCAGATTTGAAAAGGATTGCTTGTAAGATATTCAGAATAAGAAGAAGAATAATTGTTCCATTTATTTTGCCCTAAAGACTTAACTAAGTTAAAAGTAAGTTGCGAACCAGCAGATATAGTTCCTGTTCCAGAATCATCAAAATTACAAATCATCATACCAAAGTCAGACAAGCAGTGTTTGTCATACAAAAAATCAGTAGCATACATCTTATACACCACCTTTTTGAATTTTCGTTGTTAATTCGGTAATAAGCCGTAGTAGTTCAGCACGCCCTCGTCTAAGATCATTAATGATTTCGGCTTGAACTTTTCTCTGCTTTTTCAAATCGTTCATGAGTTTCTGTAAGTTTGAGTCACTATAATTTTCTAATTGTTTTCTTAGAATTGCTTCTTTATTTTCTAAAATTTCAATAGTTTCATTGCGTTTTTTTAACAACTGAACCAATTCAGTCCTTGACATATTATCATATTTCATATACATTCTACCACCTTATATGTAAAACAAAAGAGCAGGAGATTAGTCCTGCTCTCTATTTGATATTCATTTTTTATAATTTACCAATATAAAAATGGACAGTAATTATATTTTACTGTCCACTAATAATTATTTACCAAATTTATTTTCCAAAAGACATTGACTACCAATGAACCTTGCATCGTCCCATCCGTTATCCTTTGCTTCTTTAATAGTCCATTCTTGAACTTTTGGCATAACCTTTTGCATTTCTTCTTCTTCGTGGGCTTGATTATAAAGCCCCAATACCTTCTTAGTATCCATAATAATACATGGATCATTTTCTGACCTATCTTTTGGATCAGGTAACACATATTTTGCCATCTTCATTTTTACCTCCTTCGGAAATATTCAATCTGTTTAATTGTATTTCCATTATATACCAATAATCAATAATAATCTATAAGAACATATATTCTTGTTATTTTATGCGGGAAGCTCATTAAGCCTCCCGTATAAGACACTCATCATTTGTATTTATTTGCTGCTAACTCATTATGTCCTAACGCCTGCCCGACAACAGTTTCACTCATAAATTTCTTAAAATTAGAATCATTCATAAGATCGCGTTTGAGTTCAGAATAGTTTTTAACATTAGGCAATACAATCTCTATGTTATCAATATTATTAGATAATTGAGTTGCGTTAGATTTTATCGGACTTGGCAGAACAGTAGTTACATTCGGCATATTATAAGGATGATAACCTTTTGCAAGTTCGGCAAGATTTCTAGTCATTTCATTTGAAAAAATCGTATCCTCTGTACCGACTTCACAAAGTACGCCTTTTATACCATCGATCACAATCTCATTACCATTCTCACCGACCGGATGTAAACCAGAAGAGTACTGCCCACGTTTTTTTCCTTTTGCATAACCATGTTCTTTTAACCAGTCAAGCATACGAATATTCTGCGAATCTGAACCAGTGTATTCTTCATCACCAAACAGTGCATTATAATAGTCGGCACGCTTGTCCCATGCCGCATTAATATCGTTGTATTTCAATCGGTCAACAACGGAAGTATCAATATTTAACGGCTGTGAATAGTAATGCTTATACTCAAATATATCATCATAGTTGTTATCACCATCAGAATCTGAGTCATCAGGTTCACTATATGTATTTGCTGGTTCTTCATATGAAGGAGTTGGAGTTGGAGTATAATTATTACTATTGTCAGAATTATAACTTCCATCATCATATTTATTAATTTCTTCGTCTAATTTTGTATGCATAATAGAAATTAATTCATCTAATCGAGCAATAATACCATCTACAGAACTTGTTGTGCCAGTAATAATACCTGAAATATCTTTAACGGTAGCATTTAAACTTGCAACTGGTTCGGCAGATATCCAAATATCTTCCATGGCTCTTGTTAGCGGCAATTCGGTGTCATGACTAAGTTCTTCCAGTTTATCAAGTATGCCCTGACGATTATAATTAACAGCATCTGCGATATTGCCAAGTTCGCTGTCAATGTTGTCAATACGTTCATTAATCAGTTGTTCATACTCTTCTTGCAAGTCATCAAGAAGTTTTTCTTGATCAGAAATATACTTGTCGTATTCCGTTTCAGCAAGGTCTTCCTGCGCTTCCTTTAAATTAACTTCAAGTTGCTGCACTTTTGACTTTGCTTCTTCAGAAACATCATTCGCATATGCGTTTTTCTGCTTTTCCAGTTCTGTTACCTTATCGGATTTTTCTTGAACACTCTTTTGATAATCATGCAAGTCTTTTTCTGCTTCAAGAGCTTCTTTTCGCTTATCAATTAATTTGCTTAATGCATCAGAAGCTTTATCATAACCATCTTTGATCAGATCGATAATAGCGTTCTTTTCTTCATAAGCTGCGAGAACAGATTCTCTTTGTGCTTCAATATATTCCTGTTTCTTATCAATGAGTGTAGTATTCGCTGGATCATTCGCAAGCTCTGTTTCAATCTCTGAAAGTTTATTTGCGTAAAAATCCGCTTGTTTCAGATATGTACCATAATTTTGTGCGTGAAGTGCCTGAGTAACAAGTCCTTCGGAGGTAATTACACCATCTTCGTCATATAAATCCTTATTCATTTTTTCAATAAGATCAATATAGAATTGTGCCTCACTTGTAAGATTGGAAATGTTATCTTGACCACGCTCGAATTTTGTGAAATCCAAATCTCGTAATGAATTTTCAACTTCTTGGATATTAATGATAGTATCAACAATTTCCTCATTAACAGACTGAATTTGCTGCAACATATCATTCCATGTTTCAGAACCTTTTTGAGCCAGTCCACTCTGAACAGATTCCTGTAACTTTGTTTGTAATACATTTCTTTCATTTGTAAGCGTATTCAGCGTATTGTTATATTCCCCAATCTGCTTTTCATACAAATCAGCAGAAGTATAATAACCATGCTTATCAGCAAGATCAATATACTTATCAAGCATAGTAACAGCATGAGAAATAGAAGATGAAATATCTTCAAACTGCGAAACAATATTGTCAAACTTGGTCTTTTGTAATTCTTTCAGATTCTGGTTTAAATCCTTAATCTTGTCATTACAATCCTGTGCCTTGTCATAGAAATCCTGAAACTTATCAATCTGGTCTTGCAGATTTTCGTCATCGACAGTGATAACATCAATTGCACCATTTTTGATAAGGTCTTGATAATATTCATCTAAGCCAACAGAATTTGCCAAATCCATATACTTTTCATATGCCTGTTGCTGTAATGAGATCTCATCAGCTACAGCAGATAACTCATTTGACAGTGCCGAATTACGATCACTCCAAGAGGTATATGTATCAGATACGGCAGTATCAAGATTTGAGATTGCGCTTTCCAGCTTTTTAATTTTTCTCTCAATGAGGTCGTAATCTTTCGGATTTGGTGTAGAAGAAGAATCAGAGCCTGAATCAGATGAAGATGAAGAATCTGTTCCTAAATCATTCCAATCAAGACCACCTACGGAAGATTCAATCTTATCATAAGCTGCACCTTGTAAATCACTAACAGCCTGATTTGCGACTTTGATAGCAGCTTGAATTTTATTTTTGACATTATTATAAGCGCCTATTGCCGGTGCATTGCTTTTATTTTCTTCATCAGAAAGATTATGGTCATAAGAATGCGAATCATCTTGTCCACCAACAAAAGTATAGCCACTACCATCAGCATTCTCCATAATCGAACCAAATGCTCCAAATGTTTCAGAAATGCCATCAAAATATTCTGCCCACATTGCATTTAATTGATTAATCAGATTAGCCGTAATTTGAGCTTTCGCCTGTTCCATAGAAGTCCAGTTATCAACATCGTTTCCATAGACAGTAGCAAGAGCATTAGCCAAATCTGGATAAGCTGTTCTCAGCAAGTCAATAAAATCCTTATTGGTTTCATTTTCAGCAATAATATGTCTGATAAAATTTTCTTTATCATTTCCATATATTTCAGCCAATTCATTGTACAATTCAGGATATGTCTGCTTAATAAATGAAAGGAATTTATCACAGGTTTCTTCTTCGGCGACAATGCTGTTGATATAGCTTTCTTTAGCCTGTTCCATTAAAGTATTAGATTGATTTACAAAATTCTGTATTTCAGCCAATACTTCTGGATAACCAGTTTTGAGAGATGAGAAAAATTCTTCATCAGCCTGCACTTTTTCTAATACAGCGTTAACGTATTGAGTTTTATCATCATTATATACATTCTCTAATTGTGCAAACAGTTCTTGCTCATTAATAATACCAGCCACATATTCAGACAGAGCTTCTTTTGCTTCTGGATATTGCTTGATAATACTTTGCATTGAAGATACGCCGATTTTCCCTGTTTCGGACATTTCTTTTTGGACTGTCTTTAAAAGGTCAGCTTCGGATCGCAGGTCGGCAAGAGTGGCTTTAGAAGTTCCTTTGTCGTCTGATTCGGTGAGTTGTGATGTGAGGTCGAGAGAAGTGTCGTTCTTTGATATAGGTGTTTCTAAATATTTCTTCTTTGCTTCAGTGGCATCATCACAAGCTTTTTGAATTTCTAACCACTTATCAACTTCTTCCTTAGTTTTAACATTTTCACCAAACCAAGATTCCCAATCAGCATCTGTACCATATTTTTCTTGAGCAGAACTAATTGCATCGTTATAGTATTTGTCAAAAACTTCTTTGTCATCTGGAGTTTCTGTGCTATTATATTCATCAAACTTCTTATATAATTCTAGGAGTCTATTTACAAGTTCTTCCTTTCCTTTAATAATTTTACCGTTAGAATCATACAATGCATCGTCTTCGTCCATCAAAGCTTCGATATAAGCAGAAGCAGAATCTTCAACTGATTCAATATAGGCTTTTTTGCTTTCTATATTTTTTTCATTGTTCTTCCATTCTTTATCATCTTGAAATTGAGAAGCATCATTATTATATTTTTTCTCAATTTCTCTACGTTTTTCATAAAGAGCTTCAAGTTCTTGATTATTTTGCTTTGCTTGTTCTATATCCCAATTAGCCGCATCAATTCTATCGCTTTTATCATAAACATAAGGATTGTCCTGTAATGTCATATCCGGGTCGTTAATTGCGTAATGTCCGTTATAACTTTCTGACTTTTTCGTAATTGCATCTTGTGCTTTATCAGCAGCATCCTGACCCTTTCTTTGAGCAATAGTTTCCTTAATTCTTAATTCTCGCTCTAACTCATCATTAGTTTCCTTTAATTTATCTAATTCTTCTTGTTCGACAATTGTAAGAACATCTTTGTTCTGTAATTCCTCAATTCTATCTTTTGTAGTTTTAAGTTCATCATTTAAGCTTTTGATTTCAGTGGTAACATCATCATATTCTTGTTTAGATTCTTTCGCTTTTTTCTGCAAATTTTTAAGAGTATTGCCGAATTGAGCATATAATGCAATAGCTGTGCCAATCACAGTAATAGTTGCTACTATTGGATGAGCAATGACAAGATTTTTTAATGCAACACCTAATCCCTTAACAGCAGCACCAAAGCCAATAGTAGAAGCTGTTGCTTTCTTTTCAGCCGCCGCTACAGCATTAACCGATGCAGCATTAGCTAAGTCAGCAGTAGTAGTTTCAAGGATTTCGTCTTTAAGACCTTTTTTACTTAGAATAGCTTTTATCTGCGTTTCATTAAGGGTTGATTCAGATATACTTGCTTTGATAGCTTCGGTTGAATAACCAGATACGGCATCAGCCAATCTATTTGCTAATACAGCATTTGCATTATACGTACCTTGTAAATCTGAACTTTTCTTAATTACATCATCAAAAGACTTTGTAACAGCCAAAGACTCGCCAAGTTCTTTTAGTTGCTTAATTGTAATTGTATGATATAATTATTGTAAAAAGTATAAGGAGGTACGAATATATGAATGTAAATGATATTATGAATTCTATATGCGACATAGAATATACTAATAAAACTGAATTTTCAAAAGAGTTTGACTTAGCTTGTGCAAAAGGGGATAAATTGAAAGTTTTAAATTTGCTTGTAAAAAAATATAATTGTAATTTTAATGATGCACAAGCAGTATGTGATTATTTTATAGACGGTACACCAATTCCTAATCCCGACCTAACTCCACAGCAAATCGCCGCCGCCAATGCACAGGCACAAGAGTGGTTGAATAAAGTTCACTGTCCATATTGCAATTCAACAAACTGCAAGAAAATATCAGGTGTATCAAAAGCAACATCGGTAGCAATGTTTGGTATCTTTTCACAAAAGGTTAAGAAGCAGTGGCATTGTAATAATTGTAGGAGTGATTTCTAAGTAAAATACAGGGAGTATCCCAAAGTTTGTGTAAACCTCCAAACTGATGTAAGATAAAATTACTCAGTTTGGAGGTTATTTTTATGGCAAGAAGAAAAGACAGCCCACAAAAAGCAGCAATGAGAGAAATGATGCGTGACTATCTGAAAAATAATGATATCAGCATCAAAGACGGCACCGATGTAAATAGCATCATGCGTGACATGATGTCTGTCCTTTTGGAAGGTGCTTTGGATGAAGAACTGGATGAGGAATTAGGATATTCCAAGTATGATTATCGTAACAAAGAAACAGACAACAGCAGAAACGGTCATTCCAGCAAAACCATGCACACCAGTTATGGAGATATGGATGTGGCGATTCCAA
>OJME01001461.1_pt1 | contig 18893 bp, 21 predicted proteins | sample 1597151 | NCBI WGS metagenome assembly OJME01 (sample SAMEA2452118, study PRJEB22498) | human gut metagenome | biome: human feces; feature: human gut; material: feces | place: Australia | collected 2012
GGGAGGCATGGACCAGTATAGGGCAGACAAAAGCGGACAGGCTTGCTGATTGTCTGTATGCTTCGGCTGACAGATTTCTTCCTGGAATGAAGATTAGAAAAGATCTGGCTGATGATGATCCGGACAAGGAGAGCGGATTCTATATTTTAAAACATACGGAATGTCCGGCTGTATTGACGGAAAACTTATTTCAAGACAATATGGAAGATGTGGCTTTCCTTTTGTCTGAAGAAGGAAAGCAAGCGATAACAGCCATTCATGTTGAAGGTATCATTAAATACATTGAATCATGAAATCTGTTCCTTATTTATTAATTGTTTTATTGAGCGTAATGCTTTCTCTGTCGTGGTGTTCCCGTCCGGCAGAGATGCCTGAAACGTTTACAGTGGATACTGTGTGGATGCCTCCTGTTATTGATACTATCAGGGATACGGTTTTTCCGTCTCCTGTAACAGAACGTTTTGTGAAGTATGATACTGTATTCATTGCCGCATCTGGGAAAGAACCTGCTGATACATCACTGAATGATTATGTTCCGGACAGTGTTCCAGCCAGCATACCTATTACAGAACGGGAATATAAAACGGATGATTATAAGATATTGATAAGTGGATACAACCCATTGCTGAAATCGGTTGAATTATATCGTCCTACTTTCGTAGGGCTTATAAAACAAAAAAACAAGCGGTGGGGATTGGGGCTCTCTGCCGGATATGGTATTGATGCTGACGGGCTGTCGCCTGTATTGGCTGTTACCGTTAATTATAATCTGTTTCAGTGGTAATAAAAAATCCCCGGCTTGCGGTCTTGCTCTTATTCTATTGACAGTCGAATTTGAAAACCTTTGGAGTGCCGGGGATAGATAAACAACAATGTTATTTAATAAATTGTTTCTAAATTTTGCATTATTATGAGCAAGACCGCACGTTTTAATGAAATCCTTGAATCAGTCGCCTCTTTCACGGAAATACATCAGGAATTTTCCTGTCAGACAATCGGGCCGCCGAAGTGGTGGATGCCCGCTGCATTTTGGTAAAACTGTTATCCGAAGAAGGTTTCTACCCTTCCCAAATCAGCAAGTATATGGACCGTACAGAAGCTAGTATCCGGTATCTGCTTGCTTCCTATTCATCCCGAATTTCTGCCAGCCTGTGGATGGAAAAAGATGTCGAAGTTATTCGCAAACATCTTGAAAATAAGTCGAAAGTAATTGGTAAATAAGAAGCAAATAACTGTAATTCAGTTGATTATTATAGTATGTACCTTTGTGATGTCAGGTTATAGCCTGGCCTAGTAACTTATTAAAACATAATATTATGACTATCAAAGGTATGAACGGTGAGAACTATAATGTCACCGGCCAGGGACAAGGCAATTACAATACTGTCGGAGCGTCAGCAGGTATCGCATCATTTTTGGGTTTGAATGCGGGTAATATTCTGGGAGGCGGCTGTTATAACCGTAATATGGCGGCAGGTCCTGTGGAAGTGATTACTTCGGAAGACAAACCTATTAGCCGTTATGAAGCGGCTATGATGGACAAACTGGCAGCAAAAGATGGAGAGATCGCATTGTTGAAGGCGAACACTTACACTGATCAGAAATTGGCTGATGTGTACGATCGTTTATTGACCCGTATTAATTTGGACAAGAACGAGCAGAATGCCATCAATATGAATCAGGCTGTATACAATGGTACTAATACTGCCACTCTGGCTTGTATGAAACAGCAGATTGCTGATTTGGCTGCGTTAAGTGAACTTGTTGTCCCGCAACGTAAGGTATGTGATACCGGTTGCTGCGGTTGTAACCAGTAAATCTCATTGAAAGGGCGGTTTCATTCCGTCCTTTCCTCTTTTTAAACTCAAACAATATATTACTATGTATACCAATTCACAAATATTATCAGCAGTGCTGAATAAATGGCTGCAACCTGTAGTACAGCAATTCTCCGCACAAAAAATGGGATCGTTCCCTTTTGTGCAGATGATTGAAACTAAATTGAAATCAACAGGTTTCGTTAAACCCAGCTGGAGTCTTGCTGCGGAATTATCTCCGATAATGCAGAATGTCAGTGGAACTATCATAGAACCTATCATTAACCGCTATATCTCACAAGTGCCGGATGATGCATTGCCTGAAATGGCTCACAAAATAGTGGATGATGCTATTAAAAACGGAGGGTTGACACTGATGGATGGAAAGGTTGTTTTTGAAAAGGAAGACATGGAAGAACTGAAAACCTTGCTTGAATATAACCTGCCTTTGATTCCTAGAGAAGAATACATCGTCAAGACAGCGCCTGATAAGGAAGCTGACGGCAGCGATGAACCCCAACCGAAGTCGGACGGTATAAGTTCCGACACAGAATAATTCTTAATATATATCCATTATGATTCAATTGACTCCGATTGCAATCGCTGCTACCAGCCAGCAATATCTGACTAATGTAGTGGAGAATTTATGCCAGGCTTATTGCGCTGAAAATGGTGTACAGCCTACTGGCATAGTTAATTTTACTGTCGCAGAACAGCAGACGGTGAATACCCAGACTGTTGTAACCATCAATGCAGCAGTGCTTGTTGCTTACACTCCTAAAGGATCATGCCGTTCTGTTACCAAACAATGGGTTGAGCAGTTTAAAGTAGCCTTTATCGGTGCGGCCGGTGCTGTTCCTACGATTACACTTACTCCTCTTGTTACTCAGGTTACTCCTGAGAATGTAAAGTGCTGTAACCGTGCGTTTGGTGTGAGCCTGGCTACTCCGTTGACCATTGCGGCCACCTTTCCGGCTACTCCCACAGCTTGATAGGATTATGACTCAAAAGTCATTAAAACCTGTAAAAAAGAAAAGGGAGAAAAAAGTTTGAGTTTGCTCCCCGCTTTATTGTGGGGAGTTTACTTTAATATCCTATAATTATGAAGACTAAAGAAGAAATGATAGATCGCTACCATGAACTCTATGAAAAGATGGTGGCAAGTAAAGATCCGAAGAATATGAAGATATTCGGTGAAACTGAAAAGTATATGTTCAAGGCTGTCGCGGCAGCTCATCCTGATCTGGCCGAAAACTGGTTGTCGCATTTGGAGGCTGTTTGTTGGGACAATTATCTATCCGAACACGAAGCAATGAATATCAGCAAACGTATTGTCAACCAAGATGGAATGAAAGGATTCCATTGGTCTTATGATACTTTTGAGAAAACGGTTGAATCGCTTGGAGGAATATGTGAAGACAAACCGCATTATAACAGTTATGCTTTATGGGTAACTGCCAATATGGTTTATTCGGATCATGCCAGAAGCATTGCGGAAGACATGGGGCATAAATTGCCGGCAGATGTGCCTAATGAAAAAATGGCATTGTCATGCTATCGTAAGGCTGTGGAAAGTCTTAAGGATGTGGATTCCGGGTTTCATGTACGGCGGTATTTCAAGCACAAGATGTACGACGATCCAGTTATGTGACCTGGATAAAAAATTAGATAAAATAATCTCCATGATTGAAAAACTGGACGGTCTGAAAGGTTTCGGCTCCAATGTACTGGCTAATGTTGTAGGAGATATAATCATGGGTAGGTAACTGTAAGGTGTTTTAGAAATAAAGCACCTTTTATTTATAAATATAGTATTGTTTTAATACTGATTGGATTTTTATTATTAACTTTGCGAAAAATTTTAAAACTTAGATATTTATGAAAAAGTATTTTTTACTATTGACTGTTTCTCTTCTATTTGCTTCATGTAAAAGTTATATCCAGATTTATGATGTGGACAGCACCTCAGCCAAAACAAGTAATGAGCAGTTCGTATTTGAGAATGAAGATTGCAAACTTACTTATAATTTTTGGGAAGAATGGGGAAATGCCTCTATGGTATTTACCAATAAGACGGATAAGAACTTATTTGTTTCGTTATCTCAGTCATCTTATATTTTTAATGGTTTTTCTTCATCTTTCTATAAAGGTGTAGATGACCATGTTGTTATATCTAAATTTAAAAGTAAGACTTTTCATGATTTGCCTGTAGTTTGTGTCGCTCCAAAATCTTCTAGAGTAATTGGAGATTTAAATCTTGTAGATAAAATATATTTCTTCTGTGAAAAAAAGAAGGATAACCCTAGTCGCAGATATTCGGAAAGCTATAACGAAAATGATTCCCCTATAACATTTGGTTATAATATGGTATATTCTGCGACAGAGAATTGCAATGAAGTTAAGTCTTTAGAAAGTTCTTTTTATGTATCAAGAATTGAGAATGTTACAAAGAAACAAGAAGAAGTTACTAATCAGGTTAAAAACTGTTCTGATTATAGTGATACTTCTGTTATTATATTGAAATCTCAGTCGCCCAAGCGTTTTTATATTAAGAGATTTAAGGATGTAAATCCAACTCCGGCAAAATGGTATTAATTATTCGATAACAAATTCTTAAGCGGAACTCTAAAAAAGTTCCGCTTTTGTTTTGCTAATCCAAAAATAATATTCACCTTTGCAGCGTTCACCATTTGAGATAGGCGAGTAGGCTCGCTGATTATTTGTTGCGGGCATTTTTTATGTCTTCAACTTGACATATAGTTCCGTCCCGTGTGGAGCGTTAATGCGCCCACAGCCTGTCTCAGGTGGTGAACAACGGGGAGCGGAACTTTTTTATTTCCTTCCCCTTATCTAATTTTATTAATTCATTTTAAATGTTCACCAAAAATGAAAACTACTACATTGTCTCTTGATGCAAAGTCAAATTATTTGCAAGAGAAAAAAGAATCTTTGTTGGAATGGCTTCATGCTGATTCTGTTATCTTTTCTTCTATCATGGAGGAAAAAATTTCTAGAACATTTTCGTTGCGAATATTGTTCATAATGTTGTGCTTTGTTGCATTATTATTATCGCCCGCATTTGGCACTGTGATGTGTCTTATATGTTTTATCATATTTGCCTTATCTTTGTTGGAAACAGCAAAATATTACAAGCAGGTGCACCGCTAATAAGTTTGCTTTACTAATATTATGTTTTACAATAAAATGTTTAAGGAAAATGAATATTAATGGAATTATATTAAGCGACGAGAGCCTTAATGCGTTGCGTCGTATGCAGGAAGACGGTAATAGCGAAATTGATAATGTTCTTGAAGGACTTGATTGTATAGCTGAACTGATTGAGAATCCGGAAGCGGATGCCAGTGATAGTGATCGTCTGGTCATGTTGCAGCAGCTTCGCGGTGTGCGCAAGATTTTGAAAGATCTCAAAGCATCTTCTTTTGATGAGTCAGAATAATGAAACTAAAATGGACAGTTACATCACTGCGTTGATGAATGTCTATTCTCCCGCAACCAATGAGTCCGATGCGACTCATTGGTTTTCTACTGAGGATGTGTATGAAGCCATAAAGAAGATTGATCCGGGAACATCCGTCAGCTTGGAGGATGTCTATAATTCGCTTCTTATGGGAGGGTTCCGTTTCCAACCACGTCCCGGAACTTTAGGATGTGAGTTCCGATGGATGTTTAAACAGAAATAATTATAGATAAAATACGATATTTCTTTTAGTCTAATTATTATATTATCAATCCTTTTTGTACATTTGCAATGTGTTCAGAACATGAACGCTGCGTAATAAGTTTGGTTACATGGGAAATTGGAGCGAACAACAAGAGGCAAAGAAAGAAGTTAAGGAGAAAGACAAAGTGAGGCGTGAAACGCTTGGAAAGTTCTTCTTTGATTTGGCAAAATTGGCTTTTGCTGGTCTTTTCGTTAGTTGGATTACACCTTTATCTGCTAATGTAAACAATAGTGTTGCATGGTCTGTCTTAGTTGGAGGTGTAATGTTTACTGTTGTATTTGCTATGATTGGAAATAAAATTTTAAAATAGGAGGTTTTATGGATATGCTTGCTATGACCTATATCATAGGAACTGTTATTGGGATAGCCTTTCTTATATGGCTATATACAAAGTCTGGGAAAAAATGGCTGAAGAGTTTGTAATTCGTCCATTGTGTTTGCTTATATTGGATATAAAATATAAGGAGGTAATTTATGGAAGGTTTATTGATTGTGCTTGGTGGTTCTGGAATGTTAGCCTTTTTCTTTGCTATATGGTTAAATACCCGGAAAGGCAAAAAATGGCTTGCTAATTTATAAGCTTATTTTATAACTAATATGGGCGAAGGCGGTATAAAATCTGTCCTTCGCCTTTTTCATTCCTATAATTACTTTAGCTTCAAATTTTATGAAGCTATGGTAACAGACCAACTTATCAAAAAAACATTCATTCACAATGTTGTATCCATCGGTTTTCAAAAAATAAGGCAGATACAACAGGAAGTCATATCGGAGAATTTGAATGTCATATCCGGCAATCTGCTCCAATCAGTCCAAGAAAAACCGATGGAAATAGAAGGAACTGAACGTCAAATATATTATATGAGCGTTCTTCCTTATATGCGTTTCTTAGATATTCGTTTTCGGCAGGATCTGCGGATACGTAGAAAACTTTCCATCTATAACCGTGTCATTTGGGGGGTACTTTATGGTGAAGTGCTTCCTAATCTTCGTTATGGCTTTACTCAAGACATACGTAAGTATATCACCCGGCAACTTCAAGAAGGATCGGATATTGATCAATTAGATTTTCAATCATATATATAGACTACTGAATTATGGCTAAGAAACTTAATGAAGACGAAATCAAGTGGATTTTATCTGTGGAATCGTCAAAGGCACAGCAGGAAATTCGCAAACTCACTAAAGTTAATAGGGAGTTGAACAAAACAAACAAAGAACGTCGTGAATTAATGCGTGAGTTAGAGGCTCAAGGAAAAAAGGAATCAGATGAGTATCAGCGTCTTGACGAAGAAATAAAAAAAAGCAATAAAACTATATCAACAAATAACAAATTGATTGGTGAATTGGAGAAGAAGCTGGATGTTACAGGGCTTACTATGGTCCAACTCCGAAAGAAAGCTAAAGACCTTCGCCAACAGTTGGATCAGACAGTAAAATCAACTCATCCGGAAGAATATGCCGAACTTGAAGCGGAGCTTGCTAAAGTAAATAATCGGATGGAGGAACTTAGGGGTACTGGGAAATATGCCCAGCAACAGCTGACTGCATTTGATAAAACAATGAATATGGCCAAAACGGCTGCTAAAGGTTTTATAGCCGTGCAACTTGTCAGATACTTGAAAGATGTCGGAATGAAATCCTATGAAACTCGTAAAGAATATGCTCGTTTTGAAGCGACTCTTCGTAACGCTACCGGCTCTTCAGAAGAAGCGGCAGAGGCAATGAAGATGTTGCAGCAGCTTGCTAAAGATACGCCGGCCAGTGTGTCAGAATGGACTGAATCATATATTAAATTAGTTAACCGTGGAATTAAACCGACTACCGATGAACTGACAGCAATGGGAGATATCGCAATGTCCCAAGGCAAGGATATAGACCAGTTTATTGAAGCATTGCTTGATGCCATGACGGGTGAGAATGAACGTTTGAAGGAGTTTGGTATTACTGCTTCGAAGAATGGAAAAACTACTGCATATACATTCAGGGGTGTAACTACTGAGGTGCAGAATGCGGATATGGCAATTAAGAACTATATTCTGTCCTTGGGCAAATTACAGGGTGTACAAGGTTCTATGGCTACCCAGATGAATGAACTGGCTGGCTTGGAATCAAATTTAGGGGATCAGATGGAATCTATCTATAATAAGATAGGAAAGAAACTTGAACCAGCTATTAAATCCTTCATGGGGACATTGGGTAAGATAATGGGTACTATTTCAGGCTATTTAGATTCAACCAATGAAAAATTTGAAGATCAAATAGGAAAGGTTATTTCATTACAGACTAAACTTGGTCCTTTGCTTAGTCGGTATGATGATCTTAAAATAAAAACCAAATTGAGTGCTGCTGAGCAATCAGAACTTAATAGTCTTATAAAGGAAATTGCGAGAATAGTACCTTCTGCTGTTTCTGAATGGAATGATTATGGAGAGGCTATATCTGTAAATACTGAGAAAGCAAAAGAGTTTATTGAAACAGAAAAAAAACGTTTGGCTTATATCAATAGAGGACAGATTGAAGAAACACAAAGCAATATTGAATCTTATAAAAAGACTGTTGATATTTATACTAAATTATTGAAAGAAGGAGGAAAATGGAAAACAGATCGTAAAACCGGAGATATGTTTTTTGTTCAATTTTCCAACGAAGAATTGCAGGATTTTAAAAAGAAGCTGGACGAAGCACAACAGTTATTGGAAGGATCTTATGAACAAATGAAGGTGCTTACAGGGGAAACCATTGAAGAGCAGATAAACAGCCGTATTGAAAGAAATAAAAAAATGGAGGAAGCTCAAAGCAAATTTAATAAAATGAATAAATCCATGCTTGCAGCTTGGATCGCAGATGAAAAGAATGCAACTAATGAGTATTTGAGTCTTGCTAAGGAAATTTATAAAAATCGTTTCCCTGATATTCGTGTAGATCCTAAGGAAATAGAGAAAGCGGCAAAAAAAGAAAAGAAGGCTATACTAGATACTGAAAAGGATGTTTTGAAATCCATAGAAGATATGCGTACCGATGATTTGCAGAAAAGAGATGAATGGTATAATAAAGAATTATCTAATCTTCAATCATCTTTGTCTTCAAAAAAGATAACACAAGTCCAATATAATGCACAATTGGCTACATTAACAAAAAATGATGCTGAAGCTAGGCTAATGATAGAAAAAGGGTATTATGATGATATTCAAAGTCTTGTTCTAAAGAATGAAAACATAAAAGAAAGTGCTATTCGAGTTTCTAATCAACGTGTTTTAGATGCCGATAAAGCACTAAACAATGCCCGGTTTGAAGAAGAGAAAGAATTTTTGGAATTATTTTCAAAATACGGACAAGAATATAAGACCTTGACGTTAAAAGAAGAAAGGGATCTTCAGATAAAAATATTGGAGGAAACTTATGAAAAATTAAAGGAAATAGCTAAAAATAATAATGGTGATTTACTACAGTTAGAAAAAGACTATTTAAATGCTAAAAATAATTTGGAAGAATCTTTTGATGATAAAGACTATGAGACTAGAGAAAAATTTGATCTTCTTTCAAAAAAAGATATATATGAAAAGCAATTAGAGGAACTTCAGTCGTATTATGATAGAGGAGAACTTACTACTGAAGAATATTATGCGGCTATGTCTAAAATGATATTGAAATATCATCAAGAACAAATTGATAGTTTTAAAAACTATGGAAGTCAGATAGGGGAAGCTGTAGGAAATATCATCTCTAATCAAGAAGGTGCCTTAGCGGCTTTTAGGAATACTATCATTGATATTATGTTTGATGTTCTAACAAAAATTATTGATACCAAAATGGCTGAAGCCACTGCTGTTGCTATTGCTGAACAAGCTAAAGCGGCGGCTATTAGTGCTGCCCAACCGGATTCTGTTGCCACTTTTGGTGCGACTGCTGCTGCTCGAACCGCCATTATCAGTGGTTTGATTATGGCTGCTTTAGCTACTGCAAAAACGGCCTTAAAAGGTTTAATTTCTAAAAAAGGCTCATCTATCACATCAGGGGATACATCTTCTAATACATCATATACTCGTGTTCCCGGTAAACAGTCTGGAGGATATATAGATGTCACTCGCGCCCAGGACGGAAAAGAGTTTAAGGCAGTCTATGATCCTAAACGTCGTGGCTTTATAGACAAACCTACTGTTATAGTAGGAGAGGGGCCTGCCGGATCATCCAAGGAATGGGTAGCTAGCAATGAGGCGCTGAAGAATCCTACCATTGCACCCATATTGTCCATTCTTGATCAGGCACAACAGGCCGGAACTATTCGTACTTTGGATTTGAATAAATATCTTCAGGCACAGGCTATAGGTAGACAGTCTGGAGGTGGAATTCAATCCGCTACTGTACCTTCTCCCACTGTTCAGCCAGATCTCGGATTAAGCCGTTCTATAAAAGAACTTAATGACACTCTTCTGCTATTGAAAAAGGATGGCTTGCCTGCCTATACTCTTCTTGATGATTTTGATAAAGCTAGGAAACTACAAGAACGATCACGCAAAATAGGAAGTAAACGATGAAAATAACTAATGTCAATAAGGGAAGGGCATATCATTTGTCCTCAGATACCCAATTACAGGTAGAGCGCCCCAATTTGTTTTTTAATGAATATGGTGAACAAACCAATCCGGTGAGTCTCCCGGATACCGATGCTAATCGGGAAATTTTGGATTATCCGGATATTATGGCCAGAAAGCAGAAGCCGTCTGCTTCTATTGTTGCCACTATTGAAGATGACGGATATTTTATGGCCTGTCGACAGGCTGTATTGTCCGCTAAAAGAAAAGAAAGTATAGAAACTTCGTTTTATATGAATGAAGGTTCTTTCTTGTCGAAAATATCGGAAACTTCTCTTTCTGAAGTGTTCGGAACAGAAATCATACCGGGGCTGTCTACTGTTGAACAATGTATAGATTTTTGTCGGTCATTGATTGGTGGAAACAATCCGGAATATGCTATATTCCCTGTGCTCATTGAATCTGACCGCACTTCTTCCAGCGGATCTCCCAAATTTGATTATATCAATCGTTATGGATTCATGGTGGATGGCACGTTTTATGACAGTCTTAATACACCTCTTACTGGTACACCGGATTTTTATAATGCCGTTCCGCGTACTGTGACGGACGGAGATACAGTTATAAATCTTGCTGCCGGGTACTATATGTCCCCTTTTATCCGTGGAAATTATTTGCTCAAGCGCATATTGTCGTATTTCGGCTATACATTGAAAGATAACTTCTTCACTCGTACAACTCCCTTTCCCGATATGGTATTTATAAATAATTGTGCTGATACGCTGATATCAGGAAGCATCCGGATAACTGATTTGTTGCCGGATTGCTCCTGTAATACTATTTTGGATGTATATCGGAAGAAGTTTTGTTGTGAGTTTATTCCTGATGAAGTGGAACATACAATAGATATCATACTTCTTAATGAAATTCTTGATTTGCCATCACAGGTTGATTTGGATGCATATTTAGTTTCCCGGATTAATGTCGAATATCCAGAATCATACAAGCAGCTGATATTGTCTTCTGAAGAACAGATTTCAAGTCCTCAAGAAGTGGAAACCTTTGATTCAATAACAGATCTTTATGGGAAATATAAACAATTACATATTGATCCTTTGGATGGTGCGTTTTATCGTCAAGGATATTATTTTTGGGTATTGTTTAGTAACCTGACCGTATTGCGGATTAATGACAAGGTTGCCGAGTCGTATATGAAATATTGTGCAGGTGGCGATCTTGAGACACATGAGATATCTGTTCCCGATTGCCAGCCTGTAATGCTTCATAATAAATTGAATGATGCGGAAGATGTGTTTCCATATATTGGAGCAGCTAATTTCCTTAATTCAAAACTTATGGCTGATAATACAGCGGAAGAGGAACCTTCATCTGATGCCAGTACAACTACTGATGTGAAACTCAATCCTATGCTTGCTTTTGCTTATACTGATCATGGGTATCCTCGTGGTACAATTTCTAATTACACTAGAAATTTATCATCAGACTCTTCAGATCCGTATATCCGTTTGTGGGATTATACATTGACTTATAATGGCAATGATGGAATCTTTGAAAAGTTTTATAGAAGGCTTGATGATATCTATAGGAACTCCATGCATTCAGTTACTGCCGATCTTCTCCTTCCTGTCAATTTGAAACAGTCTCTTTCTCCCTATCTCCCTGTCAGCTTGAATGGAGAGAAACTTCTTCTAAATATATTGAAATATAATTTAGGAGGTGGCTTGCAGCCTCTTGAAACGAGTTTCTATACTTATCGTTTGTATGAGCCGGTCAGCTCGGCAAAATCGTTTTCTGATTATAGCACTTCTACAGGATATATGTGGGAAGTGAAACAGTTAAAAACAACTTTGACGGAAGAACAATATAACAATTCTCCTTATAAGGATAAACAATTCGTTTCTGCTTTTCTTCCTCCTGCGACAAAAGAAGATGCGGAATCCGGTAAACGTTATTTTGTCCAGCATACAGCTCTTTCATATCAGTTTGGAGATTATATGTATTATAACGAATTTGAGGTGTGGTTTGTGGCTGTGAAAACACCGGATGCATAATTGTCCTTTCTATAGATTGGACTAACTTTTATTTTTGTTTTCAAATATTAATTCAAGATTTAAATGACTGTATTAACTCAACCGGCATCATTTTCCTTATCAGGAAATATCGAGAAATTCAGGATAAGTGCGACAGAAGAATTTTCTTTTATCCTAAAAAAAGGAACAGAGGAAATTTTGTCATCCGTCTATTCTCCTGGAAAGGACCATTTGGTTACTATAGATATCCGTGAAATTGTAGAGTCTAAATTATCTTTTCTCTTGAAGGACCAAAGTGAACCTTATGTCCAAACATCTATCTTTGCAGATTTTACAGCTGTGATTGATAAAAAAGAGATATTGTTCCGTGTGCTTCGGGGAGGTGTTGACCGATTGGCTACATCCGCTGAAAATTTTGTTACATCTAATTTCCTCACTTGGCAGCCACAGATAAAACCTGTCACTTATTATACTCCTGAATTCTTGACTTATTATGCAACGGTTGACGGTAATGTGTGTGTTAAAGCCTATTTTTCCCAAGAAGAAGGAGAAGTCACTTCGGAAATTAAAACTGTTTATTCTGTTTTGGCAGGCAATGCTTATTCTATTCCTGTACAATATGCGGTTATCATGGCTCTGTTTGGATCACGGTATCCTTCTTTCTATGATGTTTGGGTAGAGAATTCATCCGGAAACAGACTTACTTATATACAGAGATATGTAGCGGATGGAATAAAGTCTGAGCAGGAACAATGGGTACTTTTTGAAAACTCGTTGGGCGGAATAGATACCTTCCGTGCTTATGGTCAGTCTGATTTTACAGGAGAACATACCCATAATATAGCGGAAATAGATGAAGAATTCAGTGAATATCGTATAGATACGACCCGTTCTTTTCAAAAATCTACAGGATATTTGGATAAAAATAAGCGAAAGTGGTTACTTGATTTTTTCCCTTCTAAAGTCAAATATATATATTTGGGGAATTATCTCCGTCCTATTGTTGTGACGGAAGACAATACATCCTATACAGACAAGGAACTTCCTTCGTCTTATACGTTCACATACAAATATGCTGATGCTCGTCCATATCTGAATCTGTTGCGAACTGACCAGCTTCCCGATGAGTTAGATATAGATATTCCGGATCTTGGTTCTTTTTCCATACCCCCTCGGATTGTTGAGTTTCCTTCGCAGCCTTTGTCCGAGGGGGTGCTGATACCGGTTCAGAATCCTTATTCTGAAAATTGGGCTACAACAACGGCTGGAGCCATTTTTGCGTACATTCTCAATAATATATCCGAAAACTACGATGGTCAGGGAGGCATTGGGCATATTCATCCAAATCTTGAACTGATTAATGCTATATCTTATTTGGATGGATATCTTTTAATTAACGGTAAAAAAATAAAAGCGGGATGGGCTGATCAACTTTCGCCGGATAGCCCTATATATAAAATGTTTATTCGTAAGGACGAGGAGGATTCTACAAATTTCCTGTTATCGTTACTGGGCGGAACTATCATCAAGAAATATGCCAAATTCGGAGAGTTTATTACTGGCGTAGACGGCGGTTTCGTAAATGAGAAAGGCGATGCGGAGCTTAACTCTTTGACCCTTCGCGATCATTTGTCCGTTCCGGAAGTACGTTTCAACCGCATGACTTATTTCGAAGGATACGATGTCATATCTCCAGGAGGAGGTTTTCTTATAAGGGATGTCGTAGATAACGGGGATGGCACCTATACCATCACTCCCGAATACGAGGATGAAGAGCCATGTGGAATCTTTCTTGACGATATTTATACGGGATATTGGTATAATTTCAATGGTTCAATCTCCGATATCAAGGGCTTCGGGAAGGTGCAGTTCCGTGTTACATCCGTGGATTATGATGCCAAGACGGCGGTATTAATTCCAAAGCCGGAAAGCGGCGCCGTTCCCAGCAAAAACCTAAGATTGGGACAGACGGGCAACTTCACCAACAAGGAACGTCAGATTTATATCATCATAGATACCCGTGACGGCAATTGCTGCATTACTTTTTTTGAAGATGCCAATACCTGGGATCCGGAACCGGCACAGGTAAAGAGTTGGTTCGGTAAGAAAAAGGGCATGACTGTAGCCGGTATTAATGCGGACAATTACTCAGCCGTTCTTCAGAACATCATCATGACCGGGCTTATCTTTCAAGTTGACGAGATCACCGGACAGACAGTTCGTGTACCCTTGGACAAGGGTGAATGGGTTGCAGGTAAGTACGCCTACTATGACCGGGTGTCACATAACGGGGCTTTGTGGTTGTGTGTTGATGATAATGGAACAACAACAGAACCGTCAGATGATAATCCGGCATGGCTGAAACAAGTGGCGGAAGGGCAAAAAGGTGAACCGGGCTTGTCTATAGTCGGCGGTGGTCATTGGGAATCGTCCAAGGTCCCGTACAAAGCCAATACAATGGTCACTCTTGCCAATTGTGTCTTTATATCCAAGGTGGAAACCTCCAATCCTCCCATCAGAATATTGCGTGTCAAAGGTGGCAATTTCTTAAGAAAGAAGGACGGTGGTTATTATCTTGCCGGGAAACCTGCCGACTGGGAGGTTAACGAAGACTGGGATATGCTGCTTGACGGGCGTGAACTGAAAGGTGAGAGTATCACTTTCCTTGGTGAATTTGCCACGGCTCCTGCCAATCCGAAAAACGGTGATTCATACCGTAACACGACTGACCGTGCTACCTACATCTATCAGGACGGAAGATGGCAGCTCATGATATCGGACGGAAAAGACGGTAAGGATTATGAGTATATCTACACAAGAGGCAATATCATAGACAATCCTCCGGCAAAACCGGACAGCCAGCAGAAGGATGATTATATCCCTGAAGGATGGACGGATGATTTTGTAGGAGTGGACGCTGATCATCAGGTTGAATGGGGTTGCAAGCGTTTCAAGGAAAACGGTGTATGGTCAGAGTTCAGCACTCCTGCCGTGGTGCATCGCTGGAGTAAGGACGGGGCTGACGGTGAGAGTATCACAGCCGCAGGTCATTGGGAGTCCGCCAACATTCCGTATGCGAAAAACAGTACAGTATCGTTTGCCGGAGGATCTTACTTAAGCAAGGTTCAGACTTCCAATCCGCCACTTCCGCTTCTTCGTGTGAGAGGTGGACGTTATCTAAGGAAGAAGGATGGCGGTTACATACTTTCCGGGAAGAGATCGGACAAGGCTGTCAACTCCGACTGGCAGGAAATGACTTCCGGTGTCGAACCGTCCGCTTCGTACTGGCTTGACAGCACGGTAAGCACGATAAACTTCACGTCAACAGGCACACCGTCACCGTCAGCATTTGTTGTTACCATGAAACAGAATATAGGCGGTAATGTGAGCGATACGAATAGGTTCTATCTTGTCGCACGCAAATATAACGGAAGCTGGCTGGCGCATGTAGGTGCTACCCTGAACAGCCAGATATCCGTTCCAGCGACAGCCGGATACACCCAGTTTGCCGTCCGGGCTTATAAGTCGGCTTCCGATGCAAACGCATGGAATAATAATTTTGTCGCTGAAAAAGGTGTGGGGGTTGCTAAAGACGGAGCCATAGGAGCGACAGGAGCAACAGGGGCGTTTCCCCGTGACAGAGGCGTATGGGCTTCCGGACAGACTTACGTCTGGAATGCGGATTACCGGGATAAGGTCATATATATGATAGGGGGAGTTTATTATAATTTCCTTGTAAAGAATTACGGTGCTTCCGTTACCTCTGCACCCACATCAGCCAACGGGGATTCGAACTGGGAAGCCATGCAGAAGTTTGTGAATATCGCTACTGATACCCTTTTCGCCGATGGTGCGAATGTGGCCGGATTCATGTTCAAAAACAATGTGCTTAAATCCCACAACGATGAAGGTGAAACTCTTCTTATCAATGGCGTAACCGGGTATTTCAAATGTAAGAATGCAGAGATTACTGGAACAATCACAGCGGATAAAGGACGTATCGGTCCGTTCTCCATCGCTTCGGGAATATTGTCCTCAAAGATCCTTTATGAAAATGAAACAAATAAATACGTCGGTTTCAATTTGTCTGCCGGACAAATTGAGTTTTATAACGAAAGGACATTTGCAAACATAAGAATCGGGGGAAACACGCAGTTTGTCACCATTGAAGGGATTAAGTATGATGCTGGAATTGACATACAGAGTCTAAATGCTATGATCGGAATGCACATCAAGACTCCGAGCATTCCTCTATTCGTGGAGGGTGGTAACATTTTCCTTCATCCGAACAATGACAGCTATGTATCCATCCGTGGCATAGTTGGCAACTGGAGGAATATCTCTGTCAAAGCTTCATTGAACAACAACGATGATAATGTGATGTTTATTAATAGAGACAATATAGAAGTGACACTTCCTCCGGATGTTCCGGGACATACCATATACTTCAAACGTATGAACGGCGGGGTAAGACTGACAGGCGGGCGCATCCTGCCTTCCGCCGGAGGACAGGAGGTGTCCTATATTGATTTGGATTATGCATCCGGCTTCATTAAGTGTATGGGTAATTACTGGGTTATGTTTTATTGCGGATAATTTAAATATAAAGTATGAAAATAAATTTTGCACAATTCCCGATTTACGATGGGATTAAAAAAGAAAAGCTTATAGCCAGTAACATCACTGAGGCCTTCGGTGACTGGATATATAAGAACGTAGCGGGCTTGAAGGCGCATCTCCTTGCGGAGAAAATCTTCAAGTCGACTGTAGATGGTGTGGAACTTGACGAAGAAGAGGTGGATATCATAAGACGTTCCACTCCCATGCTGTCCGGCTTGCTGGCCGATTCGTTGAATGATTTTTTGGATAAAAAAGAGAAGGAGGAACAACATGAAAATTGAGAATTTGGAACGCGCCAGCCGGATCAATGACGAACTGGCGAAACTGAAGCTGGCGAAGGAAACGTTGAATAACGGAGGCTATGTCCGTATCTACAGCAGCGCCCGGTCAAGTGCCGGATGTGTGGAACTGGATATAGCAAACTTCAATGGCGAGGTGAGCACGTGTATTGATAACCATATCGCTGAACTTGAATCTGAAATAGAAACGCTATGAAAGAATTATGGCAATTAATCAAGATGCTGTTCTCAAGCAAGCCGGGTGATTTTGACACTCCTCGGTTGCTTTCCATGAAGCATTATCCTTTCAAGGGATACCGTTTCATGATGTGGTGCGGACGGATGATCTACCGTATTGAGAACAAAGAGAACATAGAGAAGTACATGCAGACCTATGCAGGTAAGGAGAGTATGACTCACGAAACCATACACCTGCGTCAGGCACAGGCTGTCGGCTCATGGGTAAAATACTACTGGCGGTATTTTGTTGAGTGGATTAAGGGAAACCCTATCTGCCATCCTGCGAGTTCGGCGTATTATACCATCTCATACGAAATGGAGGCGTATGCCAACGAAGACAATCCGGATTACCCCGTTAACTATGACAGGAACAATCTTTCCCGGTATAAAATAAAAGGCGGCAGAAAGAAGATGTACAAGTCGGTTGGCGGCACTTCAAAAGTGTGGAAAAATTATATTAGAACTTTATAAAAATTGATATTATGAGTGATTTGAATTTAGACAATATTGTTGGTTTTAAGGCTGTTGATAAAGACGGCAACGAACAGAATGTAACAGTGGATGAGATGGTGGACATGGTTTCCACAAGAATGGTTATGGCTTTGTCAGAAACTTCAACATTTGCAGCCGTTGCTGCAACAGGAAATGACGTGTATGAAAATGAACTTCCGACTGTGACAGATGCCGCAAATGTAAGGGTTTTACAAAGTAGCGGGGATGCGGCAAAAATGACGATGCAGTCGCTTGCATCAAAACTGGGGGAACTTCTGCCGAATTCATTGGGATTTTTAAGAGGATATAATAATCCAGCTTCTCTTGATACAAACATTAATGGCATCTATAATACGGATGAAAATGTTCAGGGAACATGGCCTTTATATGCTTATAAATATGGTGTACTAATTGTCCTGTGTTCAAAATCATATGGTGCCGCTCAATTTTACATATCAGATAGTTCTGAAAATGTTTATGTGAGAAAATCATATAACTTAGGAAAAACATGGGAAGAATGGTTACTTATTAAAGGAGTAAATATTACCTAATTCCCTCTGGGGGGATTGGCGAACCGTATCTTGGGTATAAAAAAACGGGTGGTCCGGTACAAGCCGGTTCCACCCGATCCTGATATGCACAACGCCATGTGCGGTGCAAAGGTAATCCATGTTTCTAAGAAGCCAATACAAAAGACCTAAAATCTCCCCACTCTCCGTTCAAACAACGTCTGAAACCAGCAACATCAGCTCCCAAGCGGAATGCCATTTGAATTACATATCCTTGTCCATCGTTAAAAACTATCATTATGGAATAATTGAGAACAACACTAATTCCATTATCTCCGGTCACATGATACATTCCGCTTGCAGTTGCACTATTTACCTCTTCGTCTGTGGTCAATTTACGTTGTGGCATGAAAGGGTACAGATTCAAACTAGTGAACAGTCCCCCCAGTTTTGATGCAAGTGACTGCATCGTCATTTGTGCGGCATCTCCGCTACTTTGTAAAACCCTTACATTTGCGGCATCTGTTATCTAAATGTTAAATATTGCACAATCCAAGAAAATATATTGTGATTTGTTTTGCTATTACATCACAATATAGTATATTTGC
>OJME01001465.1_pt1 | contig 18866 bp, 16 predicted proteins | sample 1597151 | NCBI WGS metagenome assembly OJME01 (sample SAMEA2452118, study PRJEB22498) | human gut metagenome | biome: human feces; feature: human gut; material: feces | place: Australia | collected 2012
CAGATCTGTAACGACAGTCTGGGCGATGTCGTACAAAGCGACGAGACAAAGATCTTATATGGCAAAGATTGGTTTGAAGAAAAAGTCTTAGGACTCACCTTCAAAATCTCCCCATTCTCCTTCTTCCAGACAAATACAAGCGGGGCAGAAGTGCTCTATCAGCGTGCTCGTGAGTATGTGTTAGGTGAGATTAATATTGGAAATGCAGGAGAAACCAGCAACGGAAATATGGCAGAAAATACACCAGGCGAAGAAAATGCACCGGGTGAAGAAAACGCACAGGGCGGTGATGCGCTTAACGGAAAAGCATCAGGTGGCAATGCCACAGAGATACATACGATAGATTTGCATGACAAAGTCGTATTTGACCTGTATAGCGGAACAGGAACGATCGCACAGCTCATAGCACCTGTTGCCCGTAAAGTCATCGGTGTCGAGATCGTAGAAGAGGCTGTCGAGGCTGCAAAAGAAAACGCAGCCCTCAACGGTCTGGATAACTGCGAATTTATAGCCGGAGATGTCCTCAAAGTCATTGACGATATCGAGGAAAAACCAGACTACATCATCCTCGACCCACCACGCGACGGCATCCATCCAAAGGCATTGCAAAAGATCATTGACTATGGCGTGAAAAACATCGTGTATATTTCCTGTAAGCCAACAAGCTTTGCAAGGGATCTGGCGGTGTTCCAGGAGCGCGGGTATGAGTTGAAGAGGGTCAGCAATATAGATTTATTCCCTGAAACCGTGCATGTGGAAACTGCATGTTTGTTGGAGCGAAAGGGGTAAATATAATAACTAAGATTTCATAGAATGATGATGGAAGTATATAATATGCTGTTTAGCAGAGAGGAGGTATTATCAATATGCCACATATTTCTGAATACGAAGTTGAAGATATTTTAATAGACCGCTTAGAAGGTATCGGATACAAATTCATAAAATTAGATAATTATGATGATGTGCTTGCCAATTTCCGTGAACAGCTTGCAAAGTTCAATGCAAAGAAGCTGGCAGAAAAGGGACATGATGCATCATTTTCAGATGCTGAGTTCAACCGCATTATGATTCATGTAGATAATCATTCTGTGTATGAATCAGCAAAGATTCTTCGTGATAAATATGTGTTACAGCTGGATAATGGAGAATCAGTGTATATTGATTTCTTCTCTGGCGATACAGATAGAAATATCTATCAGGTAACACATCAGATCACAATGGACAAGGCACATAAAGACGATGTAGTGTATAAGAATCGTTATGATGTGACCGTCCTTATCAACGGTTTACCGCTTGTACAGATTGAATTGAAACGCCCCGGCGTGGAAATCAACGAAGCAATTAACCAGATTAACAGATACAGAAAGTTTTCTTTCAAGGGTATTTTCAGATATTTGCAGCTGTTTGTGGTCAGCAATTCTGTACAGACGAAGTATTTCTGTAATGAAAATGAGATGATAGATGGTCAGTATAATCCAATCTTGAAATCTCTTGTATTCTTCTGGACAGATGAAAAGAATACACGTATCAATGACCTGAACACATTCACAGGTGAATTTTTCCGCAAATCAGCTATTACAGAGATGATGGATAAATACATGGTCATTAAGACCACGGAGCCTGTATTGATGGTCATGAGACCATATCAGATTTACGCTGTAAAGGCTGCAAAGAAGCGTGTACTGGAAGTAAATCAGGATGGTTATGTATTTGCCTGTACAGGTTCAGGAAAGACCTTGACATCATTCAAGCTGGCACAGCTTTTGCGTGATGAATCAATGGTAGATTTGGTCGTCTTCCTGATTGACAGAAAAGACCTGGATGACCAGACCGTTGATGAATATAACAGTTTTGAAAAAGACTGTGTAGACAATACGGACAGCACTGCTGTACTGATCAGCATGCTGAAATCATCTGAGAAAAAGATGATTGTTACAACGATTCAGAAGATGGCAAATGCCGTCAAGAATCCGAAATATGCAACTGTAATGGATGCATACAAGAATAAGAAGGTTGTATTTATCATTGATGAGTGCCATCGTTCCCAGTTTGGAAAGATGCATGGTCAGATTGAAAAGCATTTTGAAAGAGCAAATTATATCGGATTCACTGGAACACCGATTTTTGAGAAAAACAAGGGTGCGGATGGTCGTACCACAGCGGATATTTTCCATGCAGGAGATAAGCTGGATTCATGCTTGCATAAATACATGATTAAGGATGCGATTGCAGACGGTAACGTGCTTAGATTCTCAGTAGAGTATCAGCGTACCATCTTTGCAAGGAATCTTGCTGTAAAGGGTATTGACCCGGAACAGCTGGATGACCCGGAATACTGCAAGCGTCATAAAATCGACATGGAACCTCTGTACCATGATGATGAGCGTATTGCTGGCATTGCAAAACATATTTTCGAGCATCATGAGCAGCATGTACATCCACAGGGCAAGGATATTTATACAGCACTGTTCGCAGTGGATAAGATTCAGACCCTCGGAAAGTATTATGACGAGTTCAAGAAGCTGAACGATGCGGTACCAGATGATAAGAAGCTGAAAGTGGCTGCAATCTTTTCCTATCAGGCAAATGAAGATATGGATGATGGTGCAGATGAACATTCGCAGGAACTTCTTGACCGCTGTATGCAGGATTACAATGCTTTATACAATACAGCATTTACGATTGATACATTTGATGCATACAGAAAAGATATTGCAAAGAGATTGAAACAGAAGGATTTACCGCAGGTTGATATTCTCTTGGTAGTCAATATGTTCCTGACCGGATTCGATGCAAAGCCATTGAATACGCTGTATCTGGACAAGAATCTTATCTGGCACTCACTTGTACAGGCATATAGCCGTACAAACCGTGTAGACAAGGTGACAAAGCAGTTTGGACAGATTGTATCATACAGAAATATCAAGCAGTGGCAGGATGATGCACTGACATTATTCTCCGGGGACGGAGACCCGAATGAATATCTGCTTGAAAATTATGAGTATTATCTGAATCAGTGGGTAAATCAGGAACCTGTACTGAGAAAGATTACAGCGGATGTAGATGCAGCTGGTCAGCTCAAGTCAGAAGATGAAATCCGTATGTTCATCATTGCGTTCCGTTCAATGGCAAAGACCCTTGCCATTTTGAAGACATTTTCTAAGTTTGCCTGGGATGACCTTGCTGTTGTGATGGATGAGAATGAATACGAAGGATTCAAGAGCTGGTATCTGTATTACAAAGACCAGACACACAATCCAAATCCGAAAGTACCTGTACCAGTAGATGTGGATTTCGATATTGAGCTTGTCCGTACTGACCGTATCAATGTCGTGTATATCCTGAATCTGCTGAAAAATGCGAATACTCATGACAAGACAGAAGAAGAAAAGCAGCAGGATGTTGATTTGATTCTGCGTGAGATTGAGCGTTCCGATAATGAATCATTGAGACTCAAAAAAGAGGTCATGAGACAGTTCATTCTGACCAGATTCTATGATTTGCCAGAGGATGCAGATATCATGGAAGCATTCACTCAGTTCGAGAAAGAGCAGATGAAGGCTGACATGGAAGAATTTGCGTTTGATAACAAGATTGATTACATGATTGTATCAGAACTGTTTACGGAATATGTATTCCACGGTACGATTTCAGATGATGATATTCGTAAGAGATTGACAGCATACAAGCTGGGTCTTCTGAAAATGACGAAGCTGACAAAATCAGTGAAGACATTTGTAACAGAGACCTATAACAAATATAAAGCAGAGGGAGAATAATTATGGCAGATACAAATACATATCAGGCACAGGCAAATGAGCTTTCTCAAAAGCTCTGGGCGATTGCCAATGAATTACGAGGACAGATGGATGCCAGTGAGTTCAAGAATTATATTCTTGGAGTAATTTTCTATCGTTATCTGTCAGAACGTACAGATATGTACATGGCAGAAATCCTTGAAAATGACGGTGTGACATATGAAGAAGCATTTGCGGATGATGATTACAGACCTGTTGTAGAAGACTGGTCTTTATCCAAACTGGGATATGTCATCAAGCCGGAAAACCTGTTTCGTAACCTGATTCGTAAGATTACAAAATTCGAGAATGATGCTGATAAGTTCAGCGTAGAAGATTTTGAAAAAGCAATCAATGACCTTGTAGGTTCTACAATGGGGCATGAATCCAACAAAGCATTTGATGGATTGTTCAATGATATGCGTTTACAGGATGCACGTCTCGGGGAGACAGTGGCAGACCGTACCGATATGATTGGTCGTGTCATGGTCAAGGTCTCAGACATTGACTTTGATTTACAGGATTCTCAGTTTGATGTATTGGGTACAGCATATATGATTCTGATTGGTCTGTTTGCTTCAGATGCCGGGAAGAAAGGTGGAGAGTTCTTTACACCTGCCGGACCGAGTAGACTTTGTGCTACACTTGCATCCCTTGGACTGGACGAAGCAAAGACCGTCGGTGACTGTACCTGCGGTTCTGCATCCATGCTGTTAGAAGTTCAGAAGCATTTGACTACACATAAAGTTGGTCATTTCTATGGACAAGAGAAGAATGCTACAACATACAATTTATCAAGAATGAACATGATTATGCATGGTGTAGATTGGCAGAATTTTGACATTTATAAAGGTGATACTCTGAAAGATGATAAATACGGTGCTGATTTGACGCTGACTGTACAGGTCTGTAATCCACCGTATAGCTTGAAGTGGTCAGCGGATAAGAAATTTGAGGATGATCCACGATACGGATACAGAAAGGTTGGAAAGTTAGCACCGAAATCTGCTGCTGACCTTGCTTTTGTAGAACATATGATTTACCACATGGATGAATCAGATGGTCGTATAGCTGTATTGCTACCTCACGGTGTATTGTTCCGTAGTGGTGCAGAAGAAGCAATCAGAAAATATATTATCAAAGACCTGAATAGACTGGATGCAGTTATCGGATTGCCTGCAAATCTGTTTCATGGAACAGGAATTCCGGTGTGTGTATTAGTGCTGAAAAGCAAGAGAAACGGCAATTCAGGAAACATTCTGTTCATTGATGCATCAAAAGAGTTCAAGGCTGGAAAGAATCAGAATATGTTGGAGCAGGAACATATTGATAAGATTGTAGATGCATATGCAAAGCGTGTAGACGTAGATAAATTTGCTCATGTAGCAGATATGAGCGAGATTATCGAGAACGGCTATAATCTGAACATTCCGAGATATGTTGATACATTCGAGGAAGAAGAACCAGTGGATTTGGATGCTGTAAAAGCTCAGATTAAGACACTGGATTCTGAAACAAAAGCTGCGATTGATAAGGCTGAAAGTTTTATGAAACAGCTTGGACTGTAAAGGTAGGTGGCGTGTATGAATTTTTTTGATGATGAATCAAAAATTGTTGAGTTCTTACAGGGCGTAGAATTGAATAAGGTTTTTCTTTCAAATGATATTACTGTTGTGAAAGAAATTTTTGCTTCAATTCATGATGCGGAAGAATGGAAATTATGGAGTAATTCCTCTGGAAAGTCAGACCCACCGCCTGATTTTTATAATGATGAATTAAAATTCATGATGGATGTAATGAGAGTAGATGACCACGCTTTTGAAAATAAGAATGGTAAAATTGTAAATCCAACAAATCAACAAGAAAGCATAATACAAAAAGAAATTCGTAAAAGTGGTATATTGGATAGTTTTCCGAATGTGAAAGATGTTATGGTGACTGCTGTTACAGATTTACCAACAGATGAAGACCATAATTATAAATTTTATTATTCTAATTTTGAACGTGTCCTTATGAAACATAATAACCAAATTGATTTATATGGAAAAAATCATCCGGGATATAAGACAATTTTTTTAGTGTTAGATGAATCATCGGCTTATTTTGAAATGAAATCAAAGATGGATAATGGTGTGATGAAGGGACAACCTCATTATTGGTTCTGGGATAATATGTTTATAAAAGTCTTGAAAAAATTGAGAATAGATTATCTTATCTGGTATGCGCCATTCAAATATTATGAGGTTCCAAATGGTGACGAAAAACCAGATTTGCCAGAAGTTTGTGTAATTGATATTAAAGATATAACTCAGTGGGATTCTCATTTAATATCATATGACATGAGTAAGATGAAAAGTGTAGAATTGTAGAAAGGGGTGAAGCAAATGTTGAGGTTTAAGAATGATGATGGAAGTGAATTTCCTGAGTGGGAAGAACATGAGATTGCTGAGTTAATACAGCTCTATAATGAAAAAGTATCATCAGATTGTCAGTTGCCTATATTGACATCTTCAAAGAAAAATGGAATAGAATATCAGGAAGAACATTTTACAGGAAAACAAAGGCATGATATTGAAGGATATAATGTTTTGCCAAGAAATTATTGCACATATAGGAACAGAAGTGATGGAACAGATTTTATATTTAATATCAATAAACTTTGTGATAAAGGTATTGTAAGTAAATTTTATCCGGTATTTAAAGAAAAAGATTGTGATTTGTTCTTTTTGGTTTCGTTATTGAATAATGAACGAAAGACAGTGCGTAAAATTGCGTATACAGCAAAAGGGACTGGTCAAAAGGTACTTTCGATAACAGATTTGAGAAACATAACTGTTAATATGCCATCACTCCCAGAACAGCAGAAAATTGCAGAGTTCTTATCAACAATTGATACAGTAATCGAGAAGCAAAAGGAAACTGTATCTGCATGGGAAGAACGTAAAAAAGGTGTGATGCAGAAGCTGTTCAGTCAGGAAGTAAGGTTCAAAGCGGATGATGGAAGTAATTTTCCTGAGTGGGAGGAAAAGAAGTTATCAGAAATGTTCAAAAAAGTCATTGAGAAGAATCATTTAGATTTACCACCATTGACCATTGTTCAAGGTTATGGAACAATTAGGCGAGATGAATCTGAACGAAGAATCGCTTATGATGAAAAAGGATTGAAAAACTATAAGGCTGTACAGAAGGATGATTTTATTGTGCATCTTAGGTCATTTGAGGGTGGGCTTGAAATTGCAAATCAGGATGGTATTGTAAGTCCGGCATATCATGTGTATAGGGGGAATGACGAAGTTCATCCATCATTTTATTATCCGTATTTCAGGTCATCTAGTTTTATCAAAGGTAAATTGTCTATTTGCGTAACTGGTGTTCGCGATGGAAAAAATATTGAGATGGGGTCGTTTGATGAGCTGTTGATTCCACATCCTTGCCTTGCAGAACAACAGAAAATTGCTGATTGCCTTTCATCATTTGATGAAGTAATCGAGAAGCAGAAAGCAACTTTAGCTGCGTGGGAAGAACTGAAAAAAGGTCTGTTACAGCAGATGTTTGTGTAAGAACAACTGAATAAATTAACATGGAACAGGTGATGTACACGGTTTGTATGTCACCTGTTTTTCTATGCTCAATTATAGTGAAACACGTTATAAAAATTGTTATGGAAGATATATTTTTATTGAAAAAAAGTGCCAGTGTCGATATAATGATAGTGAGAATGGAATCGGTTATGTAATAATAAGGGAGAGGGTGATTTTTGTTTTGGATATTCCTGCTAAAAAAATAGATGTGTCAGTTGGTATGAAATTTGGATGTCTGCAAATTCTTGATGAAGGAACGGAATATTTGCAGGTTATGGATGAAAGAATTTCTAACATAAAAGAAGAAAAGGTAGAGTTTGTTAAGTCGGTGGAAGAAGGTAAGTATAAGCGTCAAGATTGGTACAGGGAGAATGGTAGTGAAAAAGTAATAACCCATGCATATATATACAAGCCCATTAATTTTGAAGCTGACGGGGATTTTGTTGCAGTTTCAGAGTTTGATGAGGCTATTGTAAAGTTACTTAAAGATAAGCAAATAACACATTACAAATGTAGATGCAGAAAATGTGGAAAAATACGATACTATTCTGAAGAAACATTGCGGACTGAACCAAAGTTTTGTTATAAGCCTTTGTACTGCTCATCAAAGTTCACTTATTCTACAAGGGCCTATAATGCTAATTATAATAAAAGAAAAAAGTACGAAAAGGATGAGTCTGTATGTTTAGTCGATGATAGAGATAATGTTATTCCGACAAATGAGTATTGTGATGCTTGGAATGATAAGCGAAAGAAAGATCTGGTTAAGAAGGCAGAAAAGGATGCACAGATTATAGTTGCAATTCCAAGACGATATGCCAATAACTACGATATTGATTATGTGGGGTTAAAATATGAATCTCTTGAAGTGCTTGAGCGTGTGGATGATGCCTTGGAAAGTCCACCGATTCCGTATTATACACAGAGACATCAGAAGAAATATAGGGACATTATTGTATATAAGCAATATCGTTGTAAATGTTATCTGTGTGGAAATGAGAAGTTGGTAACTTGTGATCAGTTTGGTATTTATCCTCCAACTAAATATGGTTATAGAGCTTACGATGGATATTGGAGTAAAGTTTCATGTAATTGTCATCCTATATCTTCATTTCAATGGATTGTAAATGATATTCTCATAAAGAATGGAATTAATTACAAAGTTGAAGTAGAGGCTGAGGGTGTATATGGCATAGACAACGAAACGCCGCTTCGATTTGATTTTGGCGTTTACAAGAAAGAGAGGCTGGTTGCATTAATTGAATGTCAGGGCGAGCAGCACTTTATGCCAGTAGTTAAATTTGGTGGAGAGCGTAGATTTGCCATTCAGCAAAGGAATGATGAAGAGAAAAGGAAATATGCAAAGGACAAAAATATAAAGTTGATTGAGATTTCATATAAGAAAAAGAAATATGAGATAGTAGAGGCTTTACTCAAGGAGCATCATATTATATAATGTTTCATTTTGTCGTTTTATATAGTGACAACATTGGGTGGAGAAAGATAACAACTAAATATTTCGAGTTAGCGGTCAACTTAAATTGTATTATTTATTAAAATAAAATTATATCGCATATAGAACTAATTAAGAGTTTTGTAAAGTGATTATGCAAATTGAATCAGTGAAGTAAGGAACATGATGCAAAGGGGGACTAATATGTATATATCTAAAGTTGTAATTAAAAATTATAGAAATTACGAGGAGTTTTCCATAGAATTGAAGCCATTTGTAACAGTAATTGGTGAAAATAATATTGGAAAAAGTAATTTGCTTGAGGCTATATCTCTTGTGTTATCACATGATTTTTCTGTGTATAGAAAAAGAAAACTTGAAATAGGAGATTTTAATTATCACTGCATTGATAAATTTAAAAATAGCATTATTGAAAGAGAAGATAGTGAAATTATTTTTCCAGAAGTGAGAATTGATCTTTATTTCCTAGACCCTGACGAAGAACAGGAGGCAGTAATAAATGATTGCTGGTATGATTTTAACAAAAAGGAAGCTAGAATTAGTTATGTCTATAGTTTTAAAGGTCGTAAAAAAGATGAGCTATTAAAACAATATGATTTGATAATAGTGCAAAAACAATCTGAGGGAATAGACATTGATAAAATCAAAAATTATATTGATTTTCCTATAGAAGAATATGATTATGCTGTGGTATGTGGATGTGATGACAAACCAATGGATAACTATTGGTTAAAATTAATGAAAATGGAGTATCTAGATGCATTACGTGATGCTAAAATAGATTTAAATTCAAATAATAGCAATAAGTTGTTGTATCGAATCCTAAGAGATCGGGAAAATGATGATTATGTTGCTATAAAGAAAAAAATGGTTGAACTTGATGAAACAATCAAGTCTGATAAAATGGTATTGGACTCTCTAAGGAAGAACATAGGACATTACCTAAAAAAGTTATCTATGGAAACAGAAACGAGTTCTAATAAAATAAATTTTGAATTTAGTTCCTTGGAGTTAAGCGAAATATTAAAGAAAATAGGTATTCAATATGGAGATGAAGCGGTCAGTATAGAGCGTAATGGATTGGGAAGAAATAATTTATTATATATGGCAGTGGTTTTGGCTCATCTATATGAAAAACAGAGTAATTATTTTAGAATAATTGCCATTGAAGAACCAGAAGCACATTTATGCCCATTATTACAAAAACATTTGGCAAAAAATTTAGTTGATGAAAACAATAATAGAAGACAAATAATCATAACTACACATTCAACCCATATAGCTAGTTATTTGAATTTGGAGAACATAGTGGTTTTGTTCAAAAATAGAGACAAAGTTGAAAGTCACTATCTATTGGATGGGTTTGGAGATTCCGCAAAAGAAAAAAGAAGTATTAATTATTTAAAAAAATGGTTAAATGCAACAAATTCTTCAATGTTTTATACAAGAAATATTATTTTTGTGGAAGGAATAGCAGAACAAATTTTAATTCCAGTATTTTTTGAGTATAAATATGGAAAAACTATAGAAAAGGCTAATTGTCAAGTAATTAATGTTAATGGTGTTGCATTTGAACACTTTTTAAAAATAGTAAAAAATGGATATTTTGTAAAAACTGTGGTTATAACTGATAGCGATAGTGATAAAGCAACTAGCAATCGAGCAATAGATTTGAAAAGTACATATGATTCAGATCAAGTAAAAGTGTTTATGAGCGAGCAGACAACATTTGAAAAGGACATTTTTTCTTGTAATTCAGCAAAAAAGAAGAACAGAGAGTTTTTGGTAGACATTATAAAGAAAATAAGACCAAAAAAATGTAATGAAAGTTTTTGTGATAAACAGATAGAAAAATTAGATGTGGAAGTGATGTTTGAATGTATAGAAGATTTCAAATCAGATTTTGCGTTTGATCTATCAGATGCGTTGATTAATGAAATGAAAGAAAATACTAAAGTACGTAAATTTGTAATCCCTAATTACATATCAAATGCGCTTGATTTTATTGAAGGAGTTGATACAAAATGATAGTTACATTAGCTGGACCAGGGGCAGGTAAAACAACGGATTTAATAGAACAGATTGACACTGTTCTTTCAAAAGTGGACAATAATAGAGAGATTGCAGTGATTACATATACCAATGCGTCCGCTGATGATTTAAAAAAGAAGCTGATAAAAAATCAAAAACAATCACATAATTTATTTGTTGGCACGATTCATAGTTTCCTTTTTAGGTATTTTATTCTTCCTTTTGCGCAGACACTGGAATATAAGACAAGTTCGACCACTATTGTTGACCAATTGAGTGAGTTAGGGATTGAGTGGATTGATAAATGGGCAGAAAAGAAAATAGATTTTCCACGTTACGCTGTTAAGGCAATGAAACAATCAAAGAGAAACTATCAGATAGAAGCAGCTGCAAAGAAAGGAGTATATACATTCGATGGAATAATTAAGATTGCAAAAGAGCTTAGCAAAGATAAAAAGATTTGTAAAGCAATATCCAACAGATTGCAGTATCTTTTTATAGATGAATATCAAGATATTGATAAGTATGGGCATGACATAGTACTACAATTATATAAGCAAAAGAAAACAATGATATCGATTGTAGGAGATCCTGATCAAAGTATTTATAGATTTAGATATGGTAATTCTCAAATAGGGGAACGGGCTCCAAAGAAGGGGAGACAACCTTTAAATGAGTTTGTAGAAATTTGTAAAAACAATACAGAAGATGAACTGAGAGAACTTACAAAAAACCACAGATCATCCAAAGAAATAGTTGCATTTAACAATAGATATAGTACTTTAACTGATCAGATACCAGAGAATGGTAGTGTATGTCCTGTTCAAATATTTAACAGTACAAATATGGAATATATTATTGATAAGTTGTATGATATAGTAGAACAATATAAATGTAAAAATTTTTTGATATTAGCAGAAGATAATACTACTGTTTCGAAGCTTGAAAGTATAAAAAAATTAAATATAGATGACAGTTTTCCTTATGATTTAGATCATATTATTGATGGTTTTATTGCAGAAACAAGTTTATCCAAAAAGCAATTCTTAGACAAGTATGGAGTTGATAGATTTCAATTGAGAAGGATTGCCGTTGCTACAAGAAATGCATTGCAAAAAAAGATAATAAAAAATAATGAAGTGGTGTTATTTTTTAAAAATAAATTTAAAAATTTATATTCTGTAAATATCAAACTTAGTGAGTCAAAGACAAAGGATGATAAGGGAAAAGAATTAAAGTATGGTTATAAATCAAAATTTGACATTATTGAGCAGTCAAATGAGGTTAAAAGTAGATGCACAACAATCCATAAAGCGAAAGGATTAGAGGCAGATGCAGTTCTTGTTGTTGCTAAGACGGAAAAACAAATGTTAAAATGGCTTAACATGACTAGAGCTAATATGGAGTCCGACACAGATGAAATGTACCGTTTAGGTTATGTAGCGTTCACAAGACCGAAAAGGGTATTGTTATTAGCTTGCATGGAAATAATGGATTTTAGTAAAATTAAATCGGCTGTACAAATACAAATAATTAAATAGAATAGAGAGGAATATCAATGTCAAAAACAATGATAGCAAAGAAAAAAGGATTGCAGGGCAGGATGAACTGGTAAGAGAGGTCAAAAAAAGTCATAAGATCAGTGGAGAAGAGATTGCCCGCAAAGAGATACCGGGACTGGAAAGGACCAGTATGACATGGATGAGGGACATGATCTACGGGAGGGGCGCATGAGTGCTCAGAAAAGGCTTAGTCCTCTTAAAGACAAAAAAGGCTGTAACCGGCATCTGTTAAGGACAGAGCCGAGACGGTGCAGAGCATCCTTGACAGGATGCCGGATTAACAGCCTAAAAGGCAGATAAGAGGACTAAGCCATAGTCTGCCAGTCGGAAGAAAGTGATGGAAACAAAAATATGGTATGATGCAGGAGGTTGAAGTTCTTAAAACTATCCCGGAGCTGGTCTGCTCATATTTTTCCGAAGAACAATTTACACTATCTAGTAAAGTTTCATAGATTGTTTTATGTCATTTTTTGCGATATAATAATAAATATTATTTTGTAGGAGATGATCAAATGGAAGAGACTACTGTTACCCGTAGCATATACTATTATGATTTATATGAATTAAAAAAGAAAGATAATGAAGATTCTTATACTCATTCATCAAAATTAATTATGAAACTTTTGAAAGATATATACGATAAGCAAAAATCAGCAGACACATATAGGGATTTTTTGCAATCACATAGTAGTGGAGCTGATTATTTTATTATAGTTGATTCTTATGAAGACAAAATAGTTAAATTTAGGATAGTAATGTGTAGAAAAGATGCACTACCTTTTGTTGAACAGGGCGGAAAACTTGAAATGCTTGATCAATATTTAGGTGCGGATCAAAATATTGCAGAAATAACACACTGCATTTATTATCCAGAAACAAAGATAATGGGTGCGGAATACAATGCTTCAGGAGCGAGAGCTACATCTGTAGGAAATTATTTGAGAGAATATTGTTCTGAAGAATGCTTTCTAACATGTAGAGCAAAGTATAACTATGAAGCATATAATAAAATTATCGCTGGTGAGGAGCTATCATTATTTGATTTCGAAGTTAAAACCAATTCAGCAGCATATACTAATGTACTTGCAAATAAAAGTATTTTCCAGGTTTTTCAGAGTGCTTATCCGGAATCAGATACTTTTGAAGTTGTTCTTCGAAAGAAGAAAACGAAGAAAAATAAGTTTGCAGGATTTCAATCTCCTTTAGATATGGCTGAGATAAAGGATTTACTACAAATGTATAAAGAGGATATTAAGAAGTTCAAAATCAGTCAAGGAAAAAGTAGCGAGAAGATCAATTTGTTGTCTGACAAATTCATGTCAAAAGTTTCTGTTGTTAGAACGAGTCAACGTATTATTGATTCGGAAGATATTTATAACAAAATTAATGCATATTATTTGTCAGATGTAAAATAATTGTTAATGAGGGAGTGGTGTTATGGCTAATTCTAAAGAGACAAGAGCTATTAAAAGAGATAAAAAAATAATATTTCTTTTACCAATAATTACTGGCATAATAACTTTTGGGGCTGTTCGTTATTTTTTATCAAAGAATAGTACATTCATTATATCTGTAGCGGACGGAATAGATGATTTTAAAACATTACTTGGTATCTGGGGCACGTTATTGGGTTTTATGATTGCGGCAGTTGCAATTATTATAACTTTAGGAAATGATAAATTTGTTGATTTATTAAAAGACACTGGACATTATAATACTATATTGTTTTCTTATGGTTTGTGTTGTGTTCATTTGTTTTTTGCGGTCATATTTGCCTTGGTATGCATACTTTTTAGAATATGGAAAATGAATGTGTTTGTGATTCTTTGTGCAGTATCTGTTGATATAGTGGTAATTGTCGCAATTTGTTTATTTTTCCTCTTAGGAATAATTGGTAAGATGAATAAGTAATATATCCCAGACGTAGACATCGCAATTTCAATGGGATGTAATGTTGGATGTCCTTTTATCGGCAGACCTTTTGATGATAACTGGGGACTAGATGACCCTACAGGAAAAGATGACATGGATTTTATTAAAGTGATCCGTGAAATTGAAGAAAGAATTATTAAATTGAAGAATAGTTTATAATCATTAGCACCTTGCAGCAATGCAGGGTGTTTTTGTCATTCATAGAAAATTTACAGAGTGGAACTGTGGCAGAATTGAATTTATCAACCAAATGGTTTATAATGTAACAAGTTAAGGTGCGTTTTAGACATGGAGGATTAAGATGAAAACATCCGATATGATTAAAAAATTATGTAATAAAAAGAATATAAGCGTTTCGGAACTTGCAAGGCGGATAGGTCAGACTCCACAGAACTTTGGTAAGAAACTGAAACGAGATACAGTTACCCTTGAGGAGTTGAAACAGATAGCTGATGTGATGGAGGTTACCTTTGAGCAATCATTTATCTTCCCGGATGGAGAACAGATAAGAACGAGTAACGAATAGGCGGTGAGTAGCATGGATACTGTGGATTTGATTATTAAATCATCAACAGAATTTTATAATGATTTGAAGGCTGATGAGAATGGTCGATATCGTTCTTGGGAACACTGCTATTCACATTTTATAAAAGCAAGAGAATCCAAAGAAGTTGATTATGATTATCTGAGTTTACAACTAGCTTTCTATTTAGCAAGTTGGGGAATGTATCGTGGCTCATCATTTTTGCTACAAAAGGATTATAAAGTGCATATTCCAGTAGTAAAAGAACTGCTAAATGAAAAATATGATGTTTTAGCTGGAATGGACTGTATCGGTTTCAAAGACGATAGCAACCAAAAGTTATTGCAGGATATAAATTCGTTTTTAGAGCAGTATTACGATAAAATCAGGCACAAAGTAAAAGAACAAGAACTGAAAAATCAGTTATCTTTTACACTCATCACAAAAATACTTATGGGAACACTTGGCTGTGTTCCAGCATATGATAGATATTTTATTGCAGGAATAAAGATTCAGAAGGTTGCCACTGGAAATTACAACATTAGGTCTATAATGCAGCTTGTCAACTTTTATGAGAAAAACGCTGACCGACTCGAACCTGTCAGAGAAAAGATGGAAGTTGAAGGTATGCCATACCCACAAATGAAAATGATAGATATGGGATTTTGGCAGGTTGGTTGGGAGTTGGATACAAATAAGGGGATACAGACAGCTCACTAGGAGGTAGAAACATGGAATATACACCAATGGAAAAGGATGTTCTTGCTATGATGCAGAGAACTGATTTTAAGAATATATCAAAAGGTGATGTGATTAGTTTTGTATCAAAGATAGGCGAATTTCGTCCTGAAGTGGCTAAAGAAGTGCTTGCACAGTTTCCTGAATTTGTTGGATTAATGAAATCTTCATTAACTGAATACAAGGGGATGCTTGATACAATTGTAAGTAGCGATGATGCAAGTATTAAGGAGTATTACGGTGTAGCAAACAAAGAAATGGATCAGGCTGCAGATAGTAGAAAACAGTTTTATGCTTTTGTAAAACAAGTGCAAGCTGATTGCAGTAAACTTCTCGATAATCCCAACCTTCCTCCTGGGATGATGATTGAGATATTAAACAGAGAGGCTGAACTTGTAAAAGTGGCGAATGAAAAAGATACAGAGATTCGTCATCAAGAAAAAGAAATCGAAGACAAGGTAAATAAAAAGGACTCTGAAAAGAGAGAGTTCAACTGGAAACTTGTCGGAGGTATCAGCTTTGCTTTGATGACTGTAGCTGGAATTAGTGCAGGCATTCTTGGAGGTAAATTCGATCTTAAGTTTCCTAAAAAAAGCTAATCGTGAACTAAAAGGTGATTGAATACTGAAACTTGGAGGTACTGACATGAGAGTGTTGGATTTGGATATGGATTATTTCATGATAGAAATAGCTAACACACCATTTTCTTGTAAGGAAAGACTTGCTGAAGAGGATTATGGAAATTCAGTATGGTCTGCAGAAGAAGTTCGACAATTCTTAGAGCAAAATTTAGGATTGTCAAAAGCACACAAAATACCGGGAAGAATTGTAAGTGGGCATAATGAATCACTATTCTTTTGGGAGGAACTTATTAATAGCAAAAAGCTTTCAGATTCCTTTGATGTTGTTCATGTTGATTCTCATGCTGATTTAGGCTTGGGAGATGCATCATGGAGTTTTTTGCAAAGTGAGTTTCTTACACTTCCGATTGATTCAAGAAGAAAAATAAGCGAGTATGAATTTTGCGATAAAATAAAAAGAATTAGTATAGGTGACTATTTGCTTTGGGCAGTTGCCTATAGAATGGTTTCATCTATTACATATTGTGCAAATCCTCATGGTGACAAGAACGATTATGTACTTGACACGTTAAAGGATTTTCATGAAGAGTACATTTGGGATAAACCTATAAAAAATTATATACAGTTAAAGTATAATAAAACGATGGAAATGCCTGATTATGATTCGCCTGACGCATATAAGAAAAAGTATCTCGAGGGTGCAATAAAAGATCCAGAAGTGGAACTGTTAATAATTCCAACGATTGAGGATGTGAAATTTGACGGAAACTTTGATTATGCAGTTATGGCACAATCGCCCAACTACACTCCAGCAAGTGCAGATTTCATGCTGGATATTTTCAGAGAATATATCGAAGAAATATAATAGCTGCTAATTTGCCTATACAAATTATAGGGCAATTCAAGGTTATCACAGGCTCGAAACCCTAGATTTTAAGGGGAAAAGTACGTTCCACCATTCCCTTGTACAATAGATATATCTTCTAAATAGTGTATAAGAGATATACAAAAATTAGAAGTAAGAAAGGATGATTTTATGGAAAAGAGGATGAAGCGTTATATTGTCGTTACTGCAATCATATTTGCTATAACATGTGTTGCAACTGTTGTTTTTGTGTATAATGTCAGCCATCTTTCTGTAGGAACAGTTGAGATTATAAAAACAATATTAAATTTAATCTTTTTATTGATAGCAGTCGCCATTATTGTTTATTTTGTTATCTGTGGAATTCTTATTATGAAGCGAGGAATCCATAATATTAAGAAGTGTGATGATGAGATTTTTAGGAAAATTGACCAATATAAAAAATGTTGGGGTGAAGACAAACATTATTATATAAAACAAATTCAAATAATAAATTTGTACTATGAAGAGGGTGGAAAAGTTGATGAACTTGTGAAAAACAAAGAAATAGAAAGATTGTATGCTCGTGCAGACTTTCTTTTGATTCAAAATTCTTTATTTGATAATTTGACAACGTGCTTCTGCTCGTTGGTTATATCTGTCATTGCATCATTTGTATGTCAAATGATGGAGTGTGAAAGTGTATTGCTTATGTTTATATGGATGGTAGTAATATTGCTTTCTTTCTTTGGAATTATTTTGTCAAGATATGTTGAAAAGGGACAGGCTGGATCATATAGGTATTATATTGATGAATATGAAAGAGGTTTGTTGTTACAGAAAATAACGGACTTAGAGAAAAAATTAACGATTACTGGTGATGATGAACAAATTTTAGAAACGAAGCAGATTGTGATAAATGAACTTATTCGTATTAGACAAAAGAAAAAACTAAAAAAGCAAAAAGAAAAATTAGAGACCGATATAAAGCAGGTAGGAAAATTGGATTTGTGTATAGGTGATTATAATACATGCTATATTCAAAAAATTTATATAAATGGAGCGGTGGGGTGCTTGGTCTATGATCGAGAAAAGGGAAAAGAAAACAATTACATGGGTGGATTGAATTTGATAAATCAAGAGTATTCAATATTATATCAAATATTGAATAAATATGAGCTTATCTCGTATTGTGAAAACGAAAGTAGAAGTTAAAGGGAAGTACCGCTTCCTTTTGATTTATATTAGATTTTTATAATAAAAGGAGCTGCTATTTCTATCAAGGGACTTGAAGCATCTTCAAAAGCTGCTACTGTAGCTGTGAAAGCACTTTCTTTAGCGGGTAATATGCTTCTAGTTGGGCTTGTGACTACAGCAATTTCTAAAGTCATTACCGATTATGACAATTATAAACATCGAGTAGAAAATGCGCAAAAGTCATTAGATGAATTTAATGAATCTCTAAAGAGCCAAAAACAAGAGTTAAGTTCACAGGAAGATTGGATTAATAAAAATGGTTCTAATTATGATTCATTGTCGAGCGGGGTTAATAAATATGGTAAAAATATTTCATTAACAGCAGAGCAATTTTTAATATTCTAGGAACTGTCTGATCCAGCTCCGGATAGTTCCTTCTCCTAAGCCATACTCTTTATTGACGATTGCGATGGTTCGTCCTTCTTCTAATACCAGCCGGGCCATCTTCTTTTTTGAATTCAGGCTCATAGCGTTTGTTCGTGTTTGCCATTTTAATCACCATCACTTTCATTTTGATTATATCATTTATTCCAGTGTTGGTGTTAC
>OJME01001497.1_pt1 | contig 18652 bp, 16 predicted proteins | sample 1597151 | NCBI WGS metagenome assembly OJME01 (sample SAMEA2452118, study PRJEB22498) | human gut metagenome | biome: human feces; feature: human gut; material: feces | place: Australia | collected 2012
ACGGAATATTGAGGTTGTTCAGTTACCAAACCGTTAGCCGGGCAGTTACCGAAACGGAAATAGGTAACGGCAAGCGATAAAAAGAAATCCTCACCGTTTTGTTTGCGCTAATACACAATGTTTTGCGTATCAAGGAACGCTTATATGGCAAGTAAATTTGCACTTAAAAAATATAAGCGTATGAAAGTAGAAAAATTCAAGGTACTGCTCTACCTCAAAAAGAGCGGACTGGACAAGTCGGGCAAGGCTCCCATCATGGGGCGCATCACCGTGAACCGCACGATGGCGCAGTTCGGATGCAAGCTGTCATGCACCCCCGAACTATGGAATCCCCGTGAAAGCCGTCTGAACGGCAAGAGCAGGGAGGCGGTGGAAACCAATGCCAAGATTGAAAAACTGTTGCTTGCCGTCAATTCGGCATTCGATTCCTTGCTGGAGCGCAGGCAGGAGTTTGACGCTACAGCGGTCAAGGACATGGTTCAGGGAAGCATGGAAAAGCAAATGACCCTGTTAAGGCAGTTTGACCGTATCAACGAGGAACTGAAATCGCGTGTCGGCATCGACCGGGCAGAGGGGACTTACTCCAAGCAATGCTATACACGACAGATTCTCGCAGAGTTCATCCGAAACAGGTTCAAAACAGAGGACATCGCCTTCGGGCAGCTTTACGAGCGTTTCATATGGGACTTTCAGGATTATGTGCTGGATGTTAAGAAACAATCCCTGCAATCCGTGCGCCACTATCTCGCCCTCTTGAAGAAGGTGTGTCGCATCGCCTACAAGGACGGGCATTCCGAGCGTTACTTCTTCTGCAACTTCAAACTGCCGAAACAGGAAATCAGTGCACCGAAGGCACTCACACGGGAGGAGTTCGTAAAAGTGCGTGACGTGGAAATCTCTGTGAAGCGCAGACCGTCGCTTGCCCTCACCCGTGACCTGTTCCTGTTCGCCTGTTATGTCGGGACAGCCTATGCAGACACCGTTTCCATCACCCGTGACAACCTCTTTACCGATGATGAAGGCGACCTGTGGCTGAAATACCACCGCAAGAAGAACGAATACCTCGCACGGGTGAAGCTGCTCCCCGAAGCGATTGCCCTGTTGGAGAAATACAAGGACGATTCACGGGAAACGCTCCTGCCTGTGCAGGACTACCGTGTGCTGAGAGCCAACATGAAAAGCCTCCGAGTGCTGGCAGGAATCAAGACCGACATCGTCTATCATGTCGGACGTCATAGTTTTGCAAGCCTGATAACGCTTGAAGAGGGTGTGCCTATCGAGACCATCAGCCGGATGCTGGGACACACCAATATCCAGACAACGCAGATTTACGCCCGTGTGACCCCCAAAAAGCTCTTCGAGGACATGGACAGGTTTGTCGAAGCGACCAAAGACTTGCAACTTGTCCTATGATAAACAACCATTCAATTATAACCATTCAAAAACGAATCATCATGCGCAGCACATTCAAGCAACTCTACTATATCAACCGCAGCAAGGTAAAGGCTGACGGCACGACCGCCATCTGGTGCAGAATCACCATAGACGGCAAACAGGCGGTGCTTTCCACGGGCATCTATTGCAATCCCGATAATTGGAACAGCAAGAAAGGCGAGGTCAAGGATATTCGCACAAACGGACGGTTGAGCCAATACCGCCAACATATCGAGGATACATATAATTCCATACTGAAGGAACAGGGCGTGGTCAGTGCGGAACTGTTGAAGAATATCATAGTGGCGGAAAGTTCCCTGCCCACCACATTGTTGCAGACGGGCGAACAAGAATTGGAACGGCTGAAGAAACGCTCCGTTGAAATCCGGTCACGCTCCACCTATCGGCAATCCATTATTTTCCAAGACAGTATCAGGCGGTACATTGAATCGGTATATGATATGCCGGACATACCGTTGGAGGATGTGACGGAACAGTTCGGCAGGGACTACAAGACTTTCCTACTGAAAGATTTGGAATGCAGCACGGACAAGATGAACAAGTGCCTGTGCTGGCTCAACAGGCTGCTGTACCTTGCCGTGGACAGGGAGATTATACGCGCCAACCCTATCGAGGAAGTCGAATACGAGAAGAAGAACCCGCCCAGACTGAAACATATCAGCCGTAACGAGTTGAAACGCCTGATGGCTACACCGTTTGAGGACGGGAACATGGAACTGGCACGGCGTATGTTCATCTTTTCGAGTTTTTGCGGTCTGGCGTATGTGGATATACACAGGCTCTATCCGCACCATGTCGGGGAGGCGGCTGACGGCAGGAAGTATATCCGCCAAAAGAGGGGCAAGACCAATGTGGAAGCGTTTGTCCCGTTGCATCCCGTGGCAGAACGTATATTGTCGCTCTATAACACAACTGATGAAACCAAGCCCGTTTTCCCACTACCCATCCGTGACATACTCTGGCATGAGGTACATTCCATAGGCAACGCATTGGAATTCGAGGAAAATCTCTCTCATCACCAAGCCCGGCACACATTCGGAACCCTGTTGATTTCCGCGGGCATTTCAATAGAGAGCATTGCCAAGATGATGGGGCACACGAATATCGTCAGTTCTCAAATCTATGCAAAAATAACCGATGATAAAATCTCCAAAGACATGGACAAACTGATGGAGCGAAGAAAGAAAATATCGGCTGGCGAAAAGAAAAAATCATAAATAATCATCATAAGATAAGGGAATTATGAACAGAGGAATAATAACAATCAGTGAAACAGGCACAATTACAATCCCAACCGCACCCGTATGGATGACCCAGTTTGAGATAGCCGACTTGTTCGGGGTATTCTCGTGCGACATCCGCAAGGCGATACGGGTAATCCACAAGAACAAGGAACTGAATGAAGCCGATACAATGCGGTATATCAGGCAATCCGATGGTATCAGTTATGATGTGTATAGCCTTGAAATGATTATAGCCGTTGCATTCAGGATATGCAGTAAAGAGAGTGTCCTGTTCAGACGGTATGTAATAAATGAAATTTGCGCCACTAAGAAAAGAAACTCGGTTACGTTGTTCTTCTCTTGTGGCAAGGGTGGCAACCTATGGTATAGCTGAGGTTCATCCCGTCAGCCGCCTATTCCCGATGCACGGATGCAAAGGTAGCGTGTGGCTCTGACGGCATTGGCAAGGTCAGGTGGCAGAGCCGTTTCGGGCAGAATCTTCCTCAAACGGGTTTGAGCGTATTCAGCCCGAAAACCTTGCCACTGCCAACCACACGCATTTGGAGCATCCGGCAACGGAAACAAGCGACTGACGGGAAATCAGAAGAAACAGAGGAACGGCTTACGGACGAAGCTGAACAGTGATGCTTCATCCGTAAGCCGTTCCTTTTTCTTTTTTAGTTGTACCATTGCTGCCGCAAGTATTGGGCAGACGGCAAACTGCACTCCTTCAAGAAAATCAGGTTGCCGCCAGTCGGTAAGCTGATTTGTAGCCGTCAGCCAGCATCCTTTCGATGTCGGATTCACGGTAGAGGATTTTGCCGCCCAACTGGATGTAGGCTATCCGTCCCTCGTTGCGGTAGTCCTGAAGTGTCCGGCGGCTCACCTTCAACCGTGCCGACACCTCCTTGTCGGTGAAGAAGCGCTCCCCGTTCAGTGTCGGGCGGTAGTTGGCGGTCAGATGCTCTACGTTGTCCAGCAGACGGTCAAGGCTGCCCATGAAGTGGATTATCCACTCGTTTTCTTTGTTAATCAGTTCATTCATACGCTTTGGATTTTAGTGGGTATTATCAGTTATATACTATACTTGGTTTATATGGTTCTGCCTTTGAACCTTGCTTCCTTTCGTCTGTCTTCCACGATGGAGACAATGCGCTGCACATCTTCGGGACGGTAATAGGTCTTGTGATTGATTTGGCTGTATGCTAAAGTCCCGTTGTCCCGAAGTGTCTGCAAGGTTCGTGGGCTGATGTCGAGCATCCGGCACACATCCTGATTGTCCATCCACTCGCTCATTTTCTTTTCGCCGTGCCGATGGCAGATGGCATCCATACGGCTGACGAAGCGGTCGAACTTGGCGACCAGCTCTTCAAAAGTCTTTCTCTCGATTGATACGATTTCCATAATGTCTATTTTTTAGTTGTTACTGTTTCTTCTGCCGCAAAGGAATATATAATCTGTTATCCGACAATGGATTTTCCGAAAGTGGCAGCGTGTTGCGCCAATAGGCAGCCTCTGTCCGGGATGCCGTCTTTCCTTTAACCATAATCATTCCTTTGTGGGCAAAGAAATACATAATCCGGCATCCGGCAATGGATTCAATCAGGTCTGGCAGCAAGTGGCACAGGGTGGTAGAGGTTGGCACAAGTATGGTTCACCGATTACCCAATCCGTTCAGACCTTAGCCCTTAATTCCATATTTAATAAGGAAGCCACAACCAAAATAAGGGCTTAATTCAAGATTGACCGTAATTGAGCCTTTCCCCTTTCGGTCATATATATCCGGCAAAATGGTGAAGTCCTCACCGTTTTATCAACTGCCATAAAGCAAAACCATACAAAATTGCCGAAGCGAACCCAAGTGCTTGACATACTGCACTGAAGCCGCTTACTTTGCTCCCGATAATCGGTCGAGGTGCTTACCAAGACCACAGTTAATAACTTAATTAATTTGTTTTTACAATGAAGAGAGAACCAAACATTACAGAGCAGGAGGCTCGTGAAATCGTGGAAAAAATGGGACACAGGGAATCCCACAATTCCAAGTTTATGGATGACTTCTACAGGCGTATCGGTCTGGAGCCTGATGAACCGGAACAGCCCGGCAAGACCGTCACGGAGGAAATAGATGCCGCAGTGACGGATGAACCGTCAGGTGAGGTGGTCGGGGAAACGGCAATGCCGCAGAAGCGTGTCAGCAGCAAGCAGCGCAGGCTGTCGCTGGAGGAGTACCGCACCACCTATCTCCAAGTTCCCAAGATTGTCAACCGCAAGCCCGTGTTCGTCAGCGAGACGGTGCGTGACGAACTTGACAGGGTTGTCCGCTTCCTCGGAGGAAAGGGCATGAGCGCATCGGGGTTGATCGAGAACCTCGTCCGCCTGCACCTCGACACCTACCGGAACGACATCGAGCAGTGGCGCAAGCTTTGACAGGATTACAGAAAGTCGGTCAGGCCGGTGAATACACTTCATCGGCTTAACCGATATCCAAGATGAGTGACTACACTCGGAACCCAATCCGACAGGCGGAGGATTTTTGTGTCCTCAAAGACACAGCAAGATATATTTTCAGTTACCCGAATAATTCTAAGTAACTGAAAATGCCTTCACTGCCGTGGGCAGAATTATCCTCCGCAGTCGGATAATTTCGGGGTTCATTAATCAAAGATTAAACAATGGACAAGCCATAAAATTGAAAAAATAAGAAGCATGAAAAAGAAGAGCAAGTACGGGAGAAATCCCAAGTTGAACCCGAAGACGCACTGCGTGATGGTGCGCTTCGACGATGTGGAATGGAACCGATTCCTGACGATGTACGAGGAATCCAACGTGTATGCGAAAGCCGTCTTTCTCAAGGCACACTTCTTCGGTCAGAAGTTCAAGGTGCTGAAGGTGGACAAGACGTTAGTGGATTACTACACCAAACTGTCGGACTTCCACGCCCAGTTCCGTGCCATCGGCACAAACTACAATCAGGTTGTAAAAGAGCTACGCATCCACTTCTCGGAGAAGAAGGCGATGGCGTTGCTCTACAAGCTGGAAAAATGTACCATCGACCTCGTGAAGTTGAGCCGTGAGATTGTGGAGCTTTCAAGAGAAATGGAGGCTAAATGGCAACAAAGACGGGATGAATCTATGGTATAGCAGGATGTTCCTTTGGTTCGCAGTCTGGCAAGTGAACGAAGTCCTATGGGCAACTTCATTGCTGACCATGTCATGGTCGGACGTCTGTTAAGAATAAGAACTAACTGAAAAGGATGAAAATATAGTAGAATCAAGTATCTGGATTTACAAACTAAATATATTTGATACTCTTTTTGCAAGAATAGTCTACCTGTCAATCCATTCCTTAAGCCTCTGTGCCTTTTCCTTACTCACTTGTATTTCCGTCTTCGGATAACCTTTCAAACGGACAATCAACTTTCCTCCAAAATAATTACCGAGGAACAAAACGTGCTCTACATTGATAATATATTGGCGGTTTGCCCGGAAGAAATAGTCAGGATTCAGTTGGTGTTCAAGTTCGTCCATTGATACATTGACCACTTCGGAAGTGCCGTTGTTGAGACGGAGATATACCGTCTTGTTTTCTGTTTCGATGTGGTTGATGTCCGAAACTCGCACGGTTTTATATCCGTCACGGTAAGGAAGTAGGAAACGCTCCCGATAACGGAACTTGTTCTTCTGTAAGGCGTCAAAAAGTTGTTGCAGGTTTTCGTCAGTATAATTTTTACCAGCTTTGGTCGCCTTGTCGATGGCCGTTTCAAGTTCATCCGGGTCCAATGGTTTCAAGAGATAGTCGAAACTGTTGAACTTGAATGCCTGTACCGCATATTCATCGTATGCGGTAGTAAATATGATGGGTACGGTTGCCGGAGCATATTTGAGAGCCTCGAAACTCAAACCGTCAGTCAGACGGATATCCGCAAGGATGAGGTCTGTGGTTTTGCCGGATTGAAAGAATTCGACCGTCTCTTTGATGCTGGCAAGCGGACCTTCGATAACAAACGTTCTGTCTATGTCGTTCAGCAACCTTATGAGACGTTTGGCATTGCGTGGTTCGTCTTCAAGAATCAGTATGTTCATAGGGGATGGAATTTTTTATAATGGGCAGACTTACTGAATAGAAATTTTCGGCATTCTCTATCTTGACCTTTTTATCACAAAGCAAAGCATATCGTTCTGTGATATTTTTAAGTCCTAAACCGGTTGATTCGATTGGGGACATCAAAGGTAGTTTCAGGTTGCAGACGGTTATGTAATCATCGGACAGCTTTATGTCGATGACCAGCGGATGTTCAGATGAAAAGCTGTTGTGCTTTATTGCGTTTTCCACAAGAAGCTGCAATACAGCCGGAGGAAGAAAACCTTTGCATTGTCTGACGCCCGGACTGACTTTTGCAATGACACCTTCGTCGTGGCGCACCTTCATCAAGTACAAATATGAATCAAGAAACTTGATTTCGTCCGCGACAAGTATCAGATTCCTGTCCAGATTGGTGATGATGTATCTATACACTTTCGACAAATGGCTCAGGAATTTTCCGGCAAGTCTGCTATCCTCCTCAATCAGCTCCAGCAGGTTGTTGAAGTTGTTGAACATGAAATGCGGATTGATTTGCAGTTTCAGGGAATTGAGCTGTGACCGCAAAGCTATCTCCTTTTCCTTCATCAGAGCCATTTCAAGTGTCTGTTTCTCGTCGCGTGCCTTGATGTAAGACTGAAGATAGAACGTGTTGGCATAGACGCTTGACAAGAATGTGGAAATCATGGCAAAAGTATATGCGCCTTTCATGTTGAGGAGTTCGTCAAGAAGCCCATTGCCATTTTCACCCCATAGGAAATTGAACAAAGAAATCATGCCGAATGCAACAATGTTGTTCTGGGTAAAAAGGCAGGATGCATAGACAATCACCCACACGTAGGATGTCCTAAATGGCAATATCCTAAAGACCAAAAAGGAAAATCCTAAAGAGATGTAGGTAAATAGCATACACAACAGATAATCGATGATATAATCGGCTACCGTCATCTTTGGCAATTGGTCGGCGGTTTCATCATCGAGTATAAACCACAGAATGAGGTAGAGCATATAGGAAACGGTTGATAATAACAGACCGTTCTTCCAATTCATTATTTTCATTTTTTCTTGGGTCATAGCGGATGCAAAGTTACTTTATATTCCGCAAAAATAAGGCTTTACATCTTTTGCTAATAGATAAAACCGACTGAAACGGATAAAATTGCTCTTGAAACGATAATAATTATTGTTGAAATGCACATCGTGTTTGTTAAAGGGAATTCATCATAGGAAAACCATCCTTTTTAGGTCTTGACTGCCCGTTTTGGGCGGTTCGGGCGTTAATTTATCCGTTTCGATACTCATTGAATTGCAAGAACCTTTATCGGGAGATAATTTTGCACCCTAAAAAGAGTATGAACATTGAAACAGAACGTATTGTAATCAGAGAATTTCAGAAAAAAGACGCAGCCGGACTTTTGGAATATCTTTCTAATCCTCGTGTGAATTGCTTTGCCGGAGACCGCCTTTGTTCCGAAGAGGCGGCATGGGCATATATACAGTATTCCCAAAAAGATATGCAACGCTATGCCGTGAGCCTGAAAAAAGATGACTTTATTATCGGTGACATGTTCGCTTCGCGTGAGAATGAAGACACTTATAATGTGGGCTGGCATTTCAACAAACGTTTTGAAGGCAAGGGGTTCGCTTGTGAAGCGGCTACCGGATTGTTGGATTATCTTTTTCGGGAGGGGGCGCACGGCGTATCTATGGATTTGTGGAAGATGACAATATCCGCTCCAAACGCTTATGCGAACGCCTTGGTATGCGCCGCGAAGGATGCTTCAAGGAGTTTGTGACATTCGTAAACAATCCTGACGGCTCCCCCAAATATGAAGATACCTGTGTTTATGCCATTCTCGAAAAAGAGTGGAATACCATCCGTCAGTGGTGACACACCAAACCTATTATGAATTAATACAAAACAAGAAGAAAATATGAACAAGCAATTCATTATCACGAATTTCGCCGCATTTGCCCTCATGCTGTTCCTGTCGGCCGGATGCAGGCAGGAGGACGGCAAGCAGGATGCGGTGCAGAGTTATCAGGTTATAAAGGTCTCATCGAGTCCGGTGGAAATATCCGAATCCTATTCCGCCGCTATACACGGACGGCAGGATGTGGACATTATGCCTCAAATATCCGGGCGCATCATCCGGCTGTGCGTGAAAGAGGGTGAACGGGTGAAAACCGGACAAGTATTGGCAGTAATCGACCAAGCTCCCTATCTGGCTGCATTGCGCACGGCTTCGGCAAATGTCAGCGCGGCACAGGCAAAAGCGGAAACGGCACGAATCGAGCTGCAGGGCAAGCAGGCGTTGTTTGACGAGAAGGTCATATCCGACTACGAGCTTTCTCTCGCCCGGAATCAATTGGCAGTGTCGCTTGCCGAACTCGAACAGGCAAAGGCACAAGAAGCGGATGCACGCAACAATCTCTCCTATACGGAAATCAAAAGTCCGAGCAACGGAGTGGTAGGCACATTGCCCTATCGTATCGGTGCACTTGTTGGTCCCAATATGGCGCAGCCTTTCACGGTCGTGTCCGACAATGCGGAGATGTATGCCTATTTCTCCATTTCGGAGAATATGCTACGGCGATATTCGGCTCGCTATGGCTCAATTGACAGCATGATAGCCGGGTCGCCGGAAGTGCGCCTGCAACTCAACGACGGCAACCTGTACAAGGCGAAAGGACGTATCGAAACCGTAAGCGGCGTGGTGGATCCGGTTACCGGAACGGTACAGATCAAAGCCCTGTTCCCCAATCCCGACCGTGAACTGTTGAGCGGCAGCATCGGCAATGTCATCTTTCAAAACCCGAAAACGGATGCCGTAACCATCCCCATGACCGCCACCGTGGAACTGCAAGACAAGATTATCGCTTACCGCCTGAAAAACGGACAGGCAGAAGCTGCCTATCTTACGGTGGACCGCCTGAACGACGGCAATCGGTTTATCGTAAGAGAAGGGCTCTCGGTCGGTGACACCATTGTCGCCGAAGGCGTGGGGCTGGTGAGAGAAGGCATGAGCATAACCCCTAAAAACGAAGTGAAATGAACCTACGATTTTTTATAGACCGCCCGGTGTTTTCGGGCGTTATCTCGGTGGTAATCGTACTGTTGGGTATGATTTCCATGTTTTCCCTGCCTGTGGAACAATACCCCGACATCGCCCCTCCGACCATCAACGTATTTGCAACCTATCCGGGTGCAAACGCCGAAACCGTGCAGAAGGCAGTGATAACCCCTCTGGAAGAAGCCATCAACGGCGTGGAGGACATGACCTATATGACTTCCACGGCATCGAATACGGGGGATGCTTCCATCAACATCTATTTCAAACAGGGAGCCAACGCGGACATGGCAGCGGTAAACGTACAGAACCGCGTGAACGGCGCACTGAGCCAGCTTCCGGCAGAAGCCACCAAAACCGGTGTCACCACCGAAAAACAGCAGAACGCCGAACTGATGACTTTTGCGCTCTATTCGCCCGATGACCGCTTCGACCAGACTTTCCTGAACAATTATGTGAAAATCAATGTTGAGCCAAGGCTGAAACGTATCAGCGGCGTGGGAAAGGCGCAGTTGTTCGGTTCCAACTACAGCATGCGACTTTGGCTGAAACCCGACAAGATGGCGCAATACGGGCTTATCCCCGATGACATATCCGCCATGCTCGCACGGCAGAACATCGAGGCTGCCACCGGCTCCTTCGGTGCCAATCATCCAACTGCCAATGAATACACGATGAAATACCGCGGGCGTTTGTCCGGTGCGGAAGAGTTCGGTGAGTTGGTCATCAAGTCACTTCCGGGCGGTAATGTGCTACGGTTGAAAGAGGTTGCCGATGTGGAACTGGGTGATGAATACTACAATTACTCCTCCGAGGTGAACGGGCATCCGGCAGCCATGATGCTCATCAACCAGAAAGCCGGTTCCAATGCTTCAAGCACCATCAAGGAGATTCACGAAGTGCTTGACGACCTCAGCCGGGACTTGCCCGAAGGGACGGAATTCGTAGTGCTTACCGATACCAACAAGTTCCTGTATGCCTCCATCCACTCGGTCCTCCGTACCTTGCTGGAAGCGATACTTTTGGTTATCGTAGTGGTGTATGTGTTCTTGCAGGATATCAAATCAACGCTTATCCCTACCATATCCATCTTCGTTTCCATCATCGGCACATTCGCCGTGATGTCCATGATCGGATTCTCCATCAACCTGCTCACCCTGTTCGCCCTTGTACTTGCCATCGGAACCGTGGTTGATGATGCCATTGTGGTGGTGGAAGCGGTGCAGGCGAAGTTCGACGAGGGCTATCAGTCTGCGGTTCTTGCTGCCGATGATGCGATGAAGGGGGTATCTTCGGCTATCTTGACCTCTACCATCATCTTTATGGCCGTGTTTTTCCCCGTTGCCATGATGGGCGGGACTTCGGGAGCGTTCTACACGCAGTTCGGTATCACGATGGCTGTTGCCGTGGGGATCTCGGCAGTCAATGCCTTCACACTTTCACCAGCACTTTGCGCACTGTTGCTGAAATCCTATATCGACGAGCATGGCAACACCAAGAACAATTTTGCAGCCCGTTTCCGAAAAGCGTTCAATGCTGTCTTCGACCGTCTGAGCCGACGCTATGTACGTGGAGTGATGTTCATTATCCACCGCCGGTGGCTGTTGTGGAGCATTATATGCGTCTCTTTCGGGTTGCTGGTGCTGCTGGTCAATGTCACAAAGACGGGACTTATTCCTGAAGAGGATACCGGGACGGTCATGGTGAGCATGAACACGAAGCCCGGCACGTCTATGGCTCAGACAAGTAAGGTGATGGAGCGTATCAACAGCCGTCTCGACAGTATCAATGAGATTGAATACAGCAGTGCGGTTACCGGTTTCTCTTTCAGCGGTTCCGGCCCCTCGCAGGCGATGTATTTCGTAACGCTCAAAGACTGGGATCTGCGCAAGGGAGAGGGGCAGTCGGTCAATGATGTCATCGGAAAGATTTATGCCGCCACTTCGGATATTCCCGATGCCACGGTGTTCGCCATGTCGCCTCCGATGATTGCCGGGTACGGCATGGGAAACGGTTTCGAGCTTTATTTGCAGGACAAGGCGGGTGGAGACATCACCGCTTTCAAGGAAGAGGCGGACAAGTTTGTCGAAGCCTTGTCGCAACGACCCGAAATCGGCGAAGTCTATTCCTCCTTTGCCACGGACTATCCGCAATACTGGGTGGATATTGATGCCGCGAAATGCGAACAGTCGGGTGTGTCGCCTGCAGACGTGCTTTCCACCTTGTCGGGCTATTATACCGGACAATATGTTTCCGACTTCAACCGGTTCTCCAAGCTCTACCATGTGACTATGCAGGCTCCGGCGGAATACCGCGTGAATGCGGAATCCCTGCATCACATGTATGTGCGTACCTCCGATGGCGGTATGTCGCCTTTGAGCCGGTTCGTGCGCCTGACCAAGACCAACGGCCCGTCAGACCTCACCCGATTCAACCTGTTCAACGCCATCTCGATTAGCGGTTCCCCGGCTCAGGGGTACAGTTCGGGGCAGGTACTCGAAGCCATCGGTGAGACGGCACGCGAAGTGCTTCCGGCCAATTACACTTACGAGTTCGGCGGTATCTCGCGTGAGGAAAGCAAGACAACCAATAATGCCACACTTATATTCCTGCTTTGCATGGTTCTGGTCTATCTGATTCTGTGCGCCTTGTACGAAAGCGTGTTCATCCCCTTCGCAGTGCTGTTGTCTGTGCCTTGCGGACTGATGGGCAGTTTCCTGTTTGCGTGGCTCTTCGGTCTGGAGAACAATATCTACATGCAGACCGGATTGATTATGATTATCGGCCTGCTTGCCAAGACCGCAATCCTGCTTACCGAATATGCAGGCAAGCGGCGGTCGGAAGGCATGACGCTGGCACAGTCGGCATACAGTGCGGCAAAAGTTCGTCTGCGCCCCATACTGATGACCGTGTTGTCTATGGTGTTCGGTCTTATACCGCTGATGCTGGCTCACGGCGTGGGTGCCAACGGCAGCCGTTCGCTTGCCACTGGTGTAATCGGCGGAATGATTGTCGGTACTTTGGCTCTGTTGTTCCTTGTTCCGTCATTATTTATCGTTTTCCAATATATCCAAGAACGTATTAAGCATAATTAAATGAAGAAGACAGCCATATATATCATACTGTCAGGATGGATGTTTGCCGGTTGTGGCACATACAGCCGGTATCATCGCCCTGACCTCTCAACGGAGAATCTGTATCGGGATGTACCGATGGACATTGATACAACGACCATTGCGTCCCTGTCGTGGCGGGAGATGTTTACCGACCCGAAACTCCAGTCTTTGATTGAAACGGGGCTTGAACGGAACATAGATCTCAATGTGGCACGGTTACGCGTGGAAGCGGCAGAAGCCGCCCTGCTTACAGCCAAACTCTCATATCTTCCATCATTGGGACTGAATGCCGAAGGTAATGCCAACAAACATGACGGGGCAACGGCAAAGACATATAATGTGGGAGCATCAGCAAGCTGGGAACTGGACATCTTCGGCAAACTTACGGCGGCAAAGCGTGGTGCAGCCGCCGCATTACAAGGAAGCCGTGCCTATCGGCAAGCCGTACAGACACAGCTTGTCGCCACTATTGCCGACAGTTACTACACACTTGCCATGCTTGACGCTCAAATGGCAATAAGTAACCGGACTTTGGAGAACTGGCGGACTACCGTACGTACTCTTGAAGCGTTGAAAAAAGTGGGAAAATCAAACGAAGCCGGTGTATTGCAGGCAAAGGCAAACGTGATGCAACTCGAAGCATCCCGACTATCCATACGCAAAAGTATCTCTGAAACAGAAAATGCTCTGTCTGCGATACTTGCCATGCCTTCACACTCGATTGAACGAAGCAATCTGGCCGAGGCTGCTTTTCCTGATATAGTTTCTATCGGAGTCCCTTTGCAACTACTTTCCAACCGTCCCGATGTACGTCAGGCTGAAATGGAACTGGCGCAGGCATTCTATGCCACCAATGTAGCCCGTGCCGCTTTCTATCCCAATATTACCCTTTCGGGAACTCTTGGGTGGACTAACAACGGCGGTGGTGTAATCGTAAATCCCGGACAATGGTTGCTCAATGCCATCGGTTCCCTGACACAGCCGTTATTCAACCGGAGCGTAAACATCGCCAACTTGAAGATAGCCAAAAGCCGTCAGGAAGAAGCCAAACTGTTGTTCCGGCAATCATTACTGAACGCAGGAAAGGAAGTGAACGATGCTCTGACCGCATGGCAGACAGCTAAATCGCAAATTGAAATCAATACTCGGCAGGTTGAAACATTATACGATGCTGTACGAAAAACAGAATCGCTGATGCGTCATTCCAATACCACCTATCTGGAAGTATTGACCGCCCAACAGTCTCTTCTCGAAGCGGAAGTGCAACAACTACAAACTCGTTTTGAACGCATACAAAGTGTAATCAAACTTTATCATGCGTTGGGAGGAGGAAGAATTTAATTCGTAAGAGAATAGATGGAATTTGTACGTAAGGCAATAACATTAAGCCACACTTTCATAATCCTAATAGTAGTGGGCATTGCATTTACTTGTCATAATGAATGGCAGGAGGTAGAAGCGTTAGAAGTTGGCAACCGGCATATAGATGAATTCAGGAAAGAGGTAAACCGTATTCATATCCGGTTGATAGAGTTTTCTTTGTTGGGAGAAACTGTATTGGATTGGGACGAAACGGATTTAGAAAATTACCATGCCCAACGTATCGCGTTGGACAGTACATTGTACCTTTTCAATAAAATTCATGCAATTGGACGTATCGACCGTGTACGCAATATTTTAGAGGATAAGGAACGACAGATGTTCCAAATAGTACAATTGCTTGATGAACAGCAAACCGTCAATCGAAAGATTGCCAATCAAGTCCCGGTTATTGTGCAGAAAAGTGTGCAAGAACAACCAAAGAAGCCAAAACGAAAAGGATTCTTGGGCATCTTCGGCAAAAAGGAGGAAGCGAAGCCAACTGCAACAACCACCATGCTTCATTCGCTCAACAGAAACGTAATTAGTGAGCAGAAAGCACAAAGCCACCGATTATCGGAACAAGCCGACAGTCTTGCGGTTCGTAATGCAGAACTCAACAGACAACTGCAAGGATTGATTTGCCAAATAGAAGATAAGGTACAATCCGACCTGCAAAATAGGGAAAACGAAATAGCCACAATGAGGGAGCGGTCTTTTATGCAAGTAGGCGGCTTGATGGGATTTGTTCTTTTGCTGTTGGTTATTTCATATATCATTATACACTATGACGTTAAACGTATCAAACGATATAGGCAGAAAACGACAGATTTAATTTCACAACTGACGAAATCAGGCGAGCGGAACGAGGAACTGATAGCCTCTCGCAAGAAAGCGGTACATACCATCACCCATGAACTGCGTACACCGTTGACGGCAATAACAGGCTATACCGAACTATTGCAGAAAGAGTGCAATAGTGGTAATAACGGACAATACATCCAAAGCATACAGCAATCTTCCAATCGTATGCGGGATATGCTCAACACCATGTTGGACTTCTTCCGTTTGGACAACGGCAAGGAACAGCCCAAACTGTTACCCTGCCGTATTTCCACAATCACGCATACGCTTGAAATGGAGTTCATGCCAGTTGCCATGAACAAGGGGCTTTCTTTAACCGTAAAGAACGGAAACGATGCTGTTGTACTGACCGACAAGGAGCGAATAATCCAAATCGGGAACAATTTGCTGTCAAACGCCATCAAGTTTACAGAGGACGGCGGCGTGTCGCTGACTACCGATTATACCGATGGAGTTCTGGCAATTACTGTTGAAGATACGGGAACAGGTATGACCGAAGAGGAACAGCAACGTGTGTTCGGCGCGTTTGAACGCCTTTCAAATGCCGCCGCAAAAGACGGCTTCGGACTGGGACTTGCCATCGTGCATAATATCGTGACTATGCTTAGCGGTAAAATCCGTTTGGAAAGTGAGAAAGGTAAAGGAAGCCGTTTCACGGTGGAGATACCCATGCAGAAAGCCGAAGAAGTGCCGGAAAAAGAGATACAGACTTACATCTACCGAAAAGATAGAAACCTCAATGTTGTCGCCATCGACAACGACGAGGTACTGCTCCTAATGCTGAAAGAAATGTATGCACAGGAAGGAATACACTGCGACACTTGCACCGATGCGACGGAACTGATGGAAATGATACGCCGGAAAGAATACAACTTGTTGCTGACAGATCTGAATATGCCCCATATAAACGGTTTCGAGCTGCTGGAACTTCTGCGCTCGTCCAACGTGGGCAATTCACATACAATCCCCGTGGTCGTGGCAACCGCTTCGGGCAGTTGCGATGCAAAGGAACTATTGGAATGGGGCTTTGCCGGATGCCTGTTCAAGCCGTTTTCCATATCGGAACTGATGGAGGTTTCCGACAGATGCGCCATAAAAACAACTCCCAATGAAAAGATTGATTTTTCTGCTTTATTATCCTACGGCAATGAAGCCATCATGTTAGAAAAGTTGATAACGGAAACCGAGAAAGAAATGAAGGCGGTTCGTGATGCAGCAAAAGAGAAAGACCTGCAAAAACTGGATGCCTTGACACACCATCTGCGCAGTTCGTGGGAGATACTCCGTGCCGACCAACCGCTGAGGGTACTTTATAGAGTGCTTCATAGTAAGGATAAGTCCGATAACGAATCGTTAAGTAATGCCGTTACCGCAGTGTCGGATAAGGGAGCGGAGATAATTCAACAGGCAAAAGAAGAAAGGAGAAGATATAATAATGGATAAGACAAGAATAATCGTGGTGGAAGACAACATTGTGTATTGCGAGTATATCTGTAATATGCTGGCACGGGAGGGATACGATACCGTAAAGGCTTACCACCTGTCAACAGCGAAGAAACATCTGCAACAGGCAACGGATGATGATATAGTCGTTTCGGATCTGCGTCTGCCGGACGGTGACGGAATAGACTTGCTTCGCTGGATGCGCAAGGAGGGCAGGATGCAGCCGTTTATCATCATGACCGACTACGCCGAAGTGCATACCGCCGTGGAAAGTATGAAACTCGGTTCAATAGACTATATTCAGAAGAAACTGATAGAAGACAAACTCGTCCCCCTTATCCGTTCCATACAGAAAGAGCGTCAGGTGCGAAAAAACAGGATGCCTGTATTTTCTCGTAACGGTTCAGCATTCCAAGAAATCATGAAACGAATCCGACTGGTAGCTCCTACCGATATGAGTGTGATGATATTTGGAGAAAACGGCACTGGTAAGGAACATATCGCCCACTATCTGCACGAAAAAAGCAAACGGGCAGGCAAACCCTTCGTAGCGGTGGACTGCGGTTCACTCTCCAAAGAACTTGCGTCGTCGGCTTTCTTCGGACACGTCAAAGGTGCGTTCACGGGTGCGGACTGCACAAAGAAGGGATATTTCCATGAGGCGGAAGGAGGTACGCTGTTTCTTGACGAGGTGGGCAACCTTGCGTTGAAAACCCAACAGATGTTGCTCCGTGCCATACAGGAAAGGCGTTATCGTCCGGTCGGTGACAAATCAGACAGAAGTTTCAATGTCCGCATCATCGCCGCCACCAACGAGAATCTGGAGGCGGCAGTGAGTGAAAAGCGTTTCCGGCAGGATTTACTCTACCGTCTGCATGACTTCGTGATAACCGTGCCACCGTTGCGTGACTGTCAGGAGGACATTATGCCGCTTGCGGAGTTCTTCCGCGAGATAGCCAACAAGGAACTGGAGTGCAATGTGAGCGGTTTCAGTTCCGAAGCCCGTAAAGCGTTGTTGACCCACGCATGGCCGGGCAACGTGCGCGAGCTTCGGCAAAAGATAATGGGAGCGGTATTGCAGGCTCAGGAAGGAGTGGTCACGAAAGAGCATCTGGAACTTGCCGTGCCGAAACCGACCTCCCCCGTCAGCTTCGCCCTGCGCAATGACGCGGAGGATAAGGAGCGGATAATGCGTGCGTTGAAACAAACAGACGGCAACCGAAGTGCCGCCGCCGAACTGTTGGGAATAAGCAGAGCTACACTATACAGTAAACTTGAAGAGTATGGACTTAAATATAAATTCAGGCAACCATAGCCGATTTTGTTGAATTTGACTATCTGCAAAGGTTTGTTATTCAAAAAAATAATATTACCTTTGCATTTAGGAAAAGCGTTCTTTTGAATTACTGCAAAACGAGGTAAAACACAGAATTTCGCTGGTTTCTAAATCGTTACCTATTAAGCTGAAATATTTTTCAAGTGCCTGAATCTTAGCGAGAAAGAGAATCCGCTATGTCTTCTCTGATGCCACGTGATATGCTTGGTGATGCCGCAACGCTTGGCGACGGCACGGATACCGGCAAGGCACGTGTTATAATGCGGAACGGGAAATATCCTGCCGTCCCCGCACAGTCCCCGGTATTTGCCGATTATGCGGTTGGCGATGTCGAGCAGGCGGATGTTGGACACCACGCCCGTTTTCTGGCGGTTGATGTTTATCCACTCGTGTTCGTCGAAGTAGGTGCGGATATTCTCTTCCGTAAGGTTGCGCATATCCGCGAACGACAGCCCCGTGAAGGCGCAGAACAGGTAGAGGTCGCGGTACAATTCCTGTTTGGCGTTTTTCAGTTTCCCCTCCATCAGCAGGCGGATCTCATCTTTGGTCAGGAAACTGCGTGTTGTTTCCTCCTTCTTGATTTCATACTCGCGGAACGGGTCGCGCGTCAGCCACTCGTTGTTGATGGCGATGAATACCATCGTCCGTAACGGGCAGACGTACAGCCACACGGTATTGGTGCAGCAGTGCTTGTCCGTGCG
>OJME01001506.1_pt1 | contig 18556 bp, 12 predicted proteins | sample 1597151 | NCBI WGS metagenome assembly OJME01 (sample SAMEA2452118, study PRJEB22498) | human gut metagenome | biome: human feces; feature: human gut; material: feces | place: Australia | collected 2012
GGAGCCGGTGCTCCGGATGAGGAAAGGGCGAAATACAGCGCGTTTGTAGAGTCGCTTGAGCTTAGCTGCGATAAGGTTGAGAAGTTAGCGAACGGCGATACAATCAATCTTACAGTTACTTATGATGCGGCAGCGGCTGATGAACTGAAGCTTAATGTGAATGATTTTATTAAGCGTGTGGATGTCGCAGGGCTTGATGAGGGGCAGGAAATAGACGTTTTCAAAGACCTCAAGGTTGAGGTTACGGGAACTGCACCATATGCATTTGTCACATATACCAACAATTCAAGCGATACATACATAAAGAGCCTTGAGTATGTAATAAAAGGAAAGACATCCGGCTTGAAAAATGGCGATGTGATAACCATTGATTGTAAGATAGACGCTAAGACGGCGGAGCTGTATTATTACTATACGGATGTGACAAGCATGGAGTATACTGTGGAAGGGCTTGATTCATATATATATGACAGTTCGCAGCTTGATTATGGTGTTCTGGCTGATATTGCGGATGAATGTGCCGAAGAGATTAAGGCGGCAACCGATGATACGACAACGCGAATGCTCTACAGGCTTACCGGAAATTCCAATTATCTGTATCAGGATAACAATGAGTGGTTGGACAGCCTCAAGCTTAATCAGGTAATATTCATGTCCGGACATGGGGATGGTTCATCACAGTATGAAAATATAATTCTATATGTATTTGAAGTCACCGTGGCGAATAACTATTATTCGGAGAATGGATATTTTATATTTGAGTATACCAATGCAATAAGAAATGGCAGCGGCGAATTCATGATTGGACGGAATAATCCTGAATTAAGATATGTATGTGGGCAGGATTTTGATTCGTTATATAATGATGTTATGCAGAATACTCAGGTTCAGTATAACAGTGAATTATTAGAAGGTATTAATCCGGAGGGAAATACGCAATGATAAATGGTGTCCGTAAGAAAATAAGACTTGGAGATGTACTTATCCAGGAGGGTAAGATAACACAGGAGCAGCTTGATACAGCACTCAAGGAGCAGAAAATCAAGGGTAAGCTGCTTGGTGACACTCTTGTGGATTTGGGCTATGTGTCGCAGGATGATATGATAGATGTGCTATGCCGCCATCTGAATGTCGAATATGTCAATGTAGCAGCAGCCTCAATAGATGAAAAGGCTGTTAAGATGATAGATGAGGAGAATGCCAGAAGATTAAAGCTCATACCATATATGTTTGATAAGAGCAGGGCGAATGTAATCTGGGTGGCGATGGCAGACCCTATGGATATTATGGCTATAGATGATGCGAGTATCATCACAGGCATGGAGGTTGTCCCTGTACTCAGCAAGCTCTCAGATATTCAGGTTGTTATCGATAAGTTCTTTGGAAAGGCGAAGGCTCTTGCAGTTGCAGAGGCATATAAGCAGGAACAGGGAATATATGACAATGCGGAGGCTCAGGATGATGAGAGACGTGAAGATGTCGAGAACTCACCGATTGTACAGCTTGTAAGAAATGTAATCGAGCAGGCGGCAAGACAGAGAGCCAGTGATATACATATTGAGCCGTTCGAGTACAGTATTCGTGTGCGCTATCGTATTGATGGTACGCTCAACGAGGCTATAACCTATGACAAGGCACTCTACTCTGCGATGATTGCACGTATCAAGATTATATCAGGTATGGATATTTCTGAGAAGAGAAAGCCTCAGGATGGACGTATAACCATAGACATCGACCATAAAGAGTATGATATTCGTGTGTCCTGCCTGCCTACCTGCTACGGCGAGAAGGTCGTTATGAGACTTGCACTCAAGGCAGGCTTTAAGAGAGAGAAGAGCAAGCTTGGACTTAAGCCTGATGATATGATCAAGTTCGACAATATACTTAAAAATCCACATGGTATCATACTGGTAACAGGACCTACAGGCTCAGGTAAATCGACAACACTTTATACAGCACTAAGTGAGTTAAACAAGATAGATGTAAACATCATCACTGTAGAGGATCCGGTAGAGGCAAATATTGATGGCATCAATCAGGTAATGGTAAATAACAAGGCAGACCTCACATTTGCAAGTGCGCTCCGTTCCATTCTCCGACAGGACCCGGATATCATTATGATAGGAGAGATTCGAGATTCCGAGACGGCAGAGATTGCCGTAAAGGCCTCAATCACAGGACATCTCGTGGTAAGTACACTGCATACCAACAACACAGCTTCCTCTGTATCGCGTCTTATAGATATGGGTGTTGAGCCATATCTGCTTTCCGATTCGCTTGTGGGAATCATTGCACAGCGACTTGTCAGGAGACTATGCGAGTGCAGCAAGGATAATACAAGGGAGGCGACCATAGAGGAGAAGAAGGCACTTGGCGTACCGCTTGATGAACCTTGTACACTTCATGAGCCTAAGGGCTGTAAGCTGTGCAATAACATCGGCTATTACGGACGAATCGGTGTCTATGAGATAATGCCTATAACGAAACGCCTCAAGAGGATGATTGCGGATAAACGAAACGCTGATGACATTATGGATGCTGCTGTTGAGGAGGGTATGCACACTCTCAGGGCTTCGGCAGCAGAGTATGTGCTTGACGGAACCACAACATTTTCAGAGATGATGAAGATTACATACAATGTGGATAACTAATATTGACTGGCATGCTTGAATAATTGTGAAATCATTCCGTTTGTTCCGATTAACCGGCAAAAATGAGCAGCCGCCGGTTATCGGTTTGTGTTTTACAAGTGCTTATCTTGTATTGCATGATTCGGATGTCAAAACATATCCACTTTAGATATAATATGTTGTACACGCCAAGTTTATAGAACATTTTTTTACACCAAAATCATTGTATAAATTTATACCACATAACAGAAAAGAGGAAAAGTATGACTATAGAGGAACTTCTAATAACAGCAAAAGAGAACAAGGCGTCTGATGTGCATATCACGGTAGGGCTTCCACCGAAAATGCGTATTAACGGAATACTTGTGGATATGGATTATCCAAGACTTCTTCCGCCTGATACGGAGGCTGTCATAAGTACCATGATGAGTGATAAGAGATTGCAGCAGTTCGAGGAATTAGGTGAGATTGATTTTTCGTATTCCATCCCTCAGATTGGCCGTTACCGTGTGAACGTATTCCACCAGAGAGGTTCCATGGCGGCATCAATCCGTCTTGTATCTACTAAGATACCACTCCCGGAGGAGCTTGGAATCCCGAAATCGGTTGTTGACCTTTATCAGAAGAAGAGAGGTCTTGTCCTTGTAACAGGTCCTACCGGTTCAGGTAAGTCCACAACGCTTGCTTCCATCATCGACAGAATCAATTCTATGAGAGAGGTACATGTAATCACGCTTGAGGACCCTATAGAGTATCTTCATAACCACAAGAAGGCGATGGTCAATCAGAGAGAAGTCGGGCTTGATACACATTCTTATTCCAATGCGCTGCGCGCTGCACTCCGTGAGGATCCGGATGTAATACTTGTCGGAGAGATGAGAGACCTTGAGACAATATCCACCGCTATCACTGCTGCCGAGACAGGTCACCTTGTGCTGTCAACACTTCATACCATAGGTGCGGCAAGCACAATCGACCGTATTGTGGATGTATTCCCTCCGCACCAGCAGCAGCAGATAAGAGTTCAGCTCTCAATGGTGCTTGAGTCCGTTATCAGCCAGCAGCTTATTCCGACAGCCGATAAAAAGAGCAGAGTCGCAGCATTCGAGGTAATGCACAGCACCCCTGCCATCAAGAATCTTATCCGTGAAGCAAAGAGTCCGCAGATTAATTCGACGATACAGACCAGCAAAAAGCTTGGCATGCAGACCATGGATGACGCTATTTTCGACCTGTACATGAAGGGGGATATTGATAAGGAGAATGCCGTATCCTACGCACAGGACAGCCAGATTATGGAAAAGAGGATAGATAATGCATTCTAGTACACCGAAAAATAAGTTTCTGATACATTGACGCTGAACGATTGCTTCATATGTAAGGCGGAGAAATGGGGCGTAGCGGTGGCTGCGTCTGATTCGGAATATTTAGAACACTTTATACATTTATCGAGCCGGTCAATGATGGGGTGCTCACCATAGAAAAAGCTGCCGAGAAGTCAGGTATGTCCGTGGAAGAGTTCAGGAATGTGATGAAGAACGCAAACACACAGAGCAGAGAATGATTGTGTGGCTGTTAAATGAAAAAATAATTATTAAATGTAAGCCCTCCGGATGTCCGGGAGGGCTTACATTTATTTTAAGAGTATGATTTAATAAACAATTGTTTATAGTTATAGGATGTATATTGTTAATTGTTATGGAATCTGATATAGTCTTTTAAAAGCATATTTCTTTGATATATTCTATGGTTCTGTTTTATAAGATTTTATAAAAATCATGCGGTTATGGCAAATAGCTGTATTAAAAAGTCTATGCTTTATTTCCTGTTATTTTGTAAATTGAACGCAGAATAAGCAATCCCCTGCCTTAAGTGTGTAGAGCACTAAGCGGTGGGTAAGGGGGATGCGAACTGCGTTCATGAGCAAGTAGCGAAAGCGGATTGCAAATGTCTGCTTTACTTTTAACCGCCAAAAGAAGAAAGGGGAGTACGATGGGAAAAGAGACATATCTGGCGCATACCATAACGCAGACTGATTACGAGGCACGGTATGACAGGGCAGCCAAGAAGCTGCTGGCAAATAAGCTCGTGCTTGCACATATCCTAAAGGACTGTGTTAAGGAGTATCAGGCCTGCAGCATTATGGACATAGCACAGAAATACATAGAAGGAGAGCCGGAGATAGGAACTACAGGGGTGTACATGGATGACAGCAGTTCTCCCGAACAGCCTGATATTAAGCCGGAGATGGTGGCGACACAGTCGGCAGAGATGCAGGCAATGAATACACAAAAAATGAATGCACAGGCGATGAATACACAAGTGGCGAAGGTGCAGGGCATGGGCAATGAAGACATATCCCAGAATGAGGGAACAGTGTACTATGACGTGCGCTTCAATGCGATAGCACCGTCCACGGAAGAACATGAGAATATAAGGCTTATCATCAATGCCGAGGCACAGAACCGGTTCAAACTGAAATATCCCCTGACAAAAAGAGCAGTATATTACGGAAGCAGGCTGATTTCAGCACAGCATGGAACGGTATTTACTAAGTCGGATTACCAGAAGCTGCGCAAGGTATATTCGATATGGATATGCGTAAATCCGGCAAAGAGGTTCAGAAATACGATAACGCGCTATTCACTAAAGCCAGAAGCTATTATAGGAAATGCGGTCGAAGCACCGGAGAACTATGACTTGATAAACATAGTGATGGTGTGCTTAGGAAAGATGGAGGAATGGAATGACAACAATCTTATAAAATTTCTTGGTGTATTGTTCCAGAATGAGTTGTCAGCAAGGGAGAAAAAGGATATACTGGAAAGAGATTTCAATATACCTATGACCGAGACATTTGAGAGTGAGGTGGATGATATGTGTAATTTGAGCCAGGGCGTTGCGGAGGAAGCTATGCAGCAAGGAAGAACCCACATCCTTATTGAGTTGGTCAATGATGGGGTGCTCACCATAGAAAAAGCTGCCGAAAAGGCAAGCATGTCCGTGGAAGAGTTCAGGAATGCGATGAAGAAGGCTTACGCACAGGAATGATAGAAGCTGACATCAAGAAAAGCAGGGATAAGTACAGATATTAAAAGAATTAAGGCTCTTACATGTATATGACATGTAAGGGCTTTTACATTATGTCGATAATTGTAAAAAATAGGTATAATTTACCATAAACAGGTAAACTAAAGCTATGGACAAACTGAATAAGAGCTACTATAATGGATATAAATGATTGATGAAAATAATAATAATTGTGCCTGCTTTCGGTACAAAATGTAGAAATTAAGCGAGGTTGTACACAATGGCAACATATTCGTACGAAATTGTCACAAAAGAAGGCAAAAAGAAAAAGGGTAATGTCGAAGCGGACAGCATAGATAAGGCAAGGACAGCACTGAAAGCTGAAGCGGGCATGATAGTCTCAGTCAAGGAGGCGTCACTTCTCAATAAGGATATTGATATAAATATCGGTAAGAAGAAGGCTTCCGTAAGAGACCTCTCAGTATTCTGCCGACAGTTCAACAGTATATTAAAGGCAGGAGTAAGCGTTATCGAGGCACTGGACATGCTCTCACAGCAGACGGAGAACAAGAAGCTTGCGGCGGCAATCATGGAGACTAAGACCAGCGTTGAGAAAGGTGAGACACTCTCTAATGCCATGCGTAAACAGGGTGAGATGTTCCCGGAGATGTTGCTAAACATGGTAGCTGCAGGTGAACAGTCAGGTTCGCTTGAAAAGTCGCTGTCGAGAATGGCAGTGCACTTTGAAAAGGAAAATAAGCTCAAAGGACTTGTAAAGAAAGCCATGATGTACCCGATAGTCCTCATCATAGTGGCAATCATAGTTATGATAGTAATGCTTGTCGGGGTGCTCCCGGGATTCATGGAGACATTCGAGGACATGGACATGGATATGCCTGCATATACTCTTGCGGTTATGGGCTTCAGCGATTTTCTCATTGCCAACTGGATACCGATAGTTATTGTGATTGCAGGCATTGTGATTGGCGTGAAGATATATGCCGGTACACCTATGGGAAAAAGAGTGTTCGGCCAGCTTAAGCTCAAGGCACCGATATTCGGAAAGCTCAACACCAAGACAGCATGTTCGAGATTCGCAAGAACCATGTCGACACTTCTTGCGGCAGGTATGTCCGTGGTCGAGGCGTTATCAATAACATCTAAAGTAATAGGAAATGTAGTGTATGAAGATACACTTGCGGACACGCAGGAGAAGGTAAAGGGCGGACAGCCGCTCTCAAGACCGCTCAGAACCAGCGGAATATTTCCGCCGATGATTGTACATATGGTAGGTATAGGAGAGGAGACAGGTAACCTCGAGGAGATGCTTGACAACGTAGCCGACTACTACGATGAGGAGGTTACGATGGCAACAGAGCAGATGACGGCACTACTTGAGCCGCTCGTAATCGTGTTCCTTGCGGTTATCGTAGTCGCTATCATTGCCGCAGTGTATGCGCCGATGATGACGCTGTATAATGGAATCGGATAATGTTGAAAGGGCTGTATCAATGAAAATAAAGATTGTCAACCTTGGTCCTATAAAAGAATTTGAGTTTGATTTGTCGAAGAAGCTTATTGTCACCTACGGGGATAACAATATTGGTAAGTCCTACGCTATGCAGGTGGTGTATCTGTTGCTGAAGTCCTTTATGAATATTCCTGTAGATGAAAAAAAGGTAAGCGAGTTAATTGTTGACATGTTTCAATCTATTGCTGATATAAATAAAGATTCAAGCTACGATGACATTCTTAAGGAAGATGAAAAAGAGTATGGCAGCAAGAAGAACATGTATAAGGATATATCAGAATTTATAATTCCTCAATTTATAAATTCATGTCGTAATACGTTTGGAAATTTTGATTTAATTTTATCAGATGAACCACATATCCATCTATGTGTAAAACAGTATAGTATGGATATCGACTTAAAGAATGCAACAATAACCGGCAATACAGATGTTAATTACGAGGAGAAGAGTGACAGACCGGTAACGGTTGGACTTGCAGGCGTATTATATAAAATTAATCCTCTTTTAAATGATGTTGTACTGGAAATTCAGAATGAGGTTGGACAATTACATTTTCTTCCGGCTTCAAGGTCCGGTATATATACAGGAATGAGCGCATTTGGTCCGATAATGGCTGAGCTTTCTAAGAACAGGGCAACTTTGACGAAAAAAATTGAGCTTCCGGGTATACCGGAGCCTATTGCGGATTATTTTATTACATTATCGGGCATAGCTAATTATGGCATATATGCAGAAAAAACAATAGATGATGGGGTCAAAAAATGTTGCAATGATATAGAAAAAACTGTACTTAAAGGACAGGTGGTTTATGATAAGAATAAAGATTCTTTGATGTATGCGCCTGAAAACATGGACGCACAGTATTCAATGACACAGGTTTCTTCAATGGTGTCGGAGGTATCACCCATAGTTGCTTTTCTGAAATACGTTGTTATAAATAAAGATAAGAAGTATATAGACAATAATGCTATCTTATTTATAGAAGAACCCGAGGCCCACCTCCACCCGAACAATCAGGTTAAGCTTATGGAAATATTCACGGAGCTTACGAATGCGGGAATAACACTTGTGATGTCCTCACACAGCAACTATGTGTTCAATAAATTGAACAATCTTGTCCTATCAGGCAAGTTGGACTATCATATATATCAGCCGATATATCTTGAGAAGGGTGCAGAGGGAAGTATTTCAAAACCTATGCACATAGATGAGTGTGGGGCGGATGATGAGAACTTCATTGATGTAAGTGAGGCACTGTATAACGAGCGTGAGCAGATTATACAGGAGCATAATGAGGGCGTGGAATGATATCAAGGATACAGAATGAACCTAAGTTAAAAAGCTGTATAAGGTATGAGATAGAGGATGAAGGCATAGGGGTTGGAGTTGATGAAAAATTGACACATTCCGAATATGCCGAAGTCAAGGTCGATGACTACTACAATGGGCTGCATGATGCCACACCGCCTAAGGCGACAGATTACGTTGTCGCGGTGGACAATTCCTGCGATTCCTACAACCTGTATATTCTGGAAATGAAGAATGTCAAAGAACCAAAGTTCCTTGATATAAGAGCGATTCAGGATAAGTTTTCGACAACAATAAATGATTTTCTTTCCATCAGGTTTAAGGATATATTCCTAAGCGATAAATACAAATATAAGGACATCTGCCTGTACCTTGTATCGGATGCCTATGGGGTAGGAGGCAGCTTCCATTCACATGAGGAATATCGTAAATATCTTGGGAAAATAGATAAAAAAGATTCCCTAAAGGTCGACAACAATCTTGGAAGGAAGATATATAAATTCAGAAACAGGTTTTTGACGATACAATACGAGATACCGCCTAATCCTGTGATACATAAAACAACCTAATCCGGTTATCCCGGTGGGCTACCCGACCACCGCATAACATATATGGGCGCAAGCCTAAAAAATATTATCTATATTTAAAGGAGATATTTAAGCATGAAGAAGTTAAACAAGAATAATAAGGGTTTCTCTCTCGTAGAGCTCTTGGTAGTAATCGCTATCATGGTAGTATTAGTTGGTGTACTTGCACCATCACTCCTCAGCAATATTGAGAAGACAAGAGAGTCAAAGGATATTCAGGCACTTGATACACTTGCTGGTAATATTCAGGCATGTATGACTGATGAAAAAGTATATGATGTTATTACTGATTCAACAACAGATGTTGAGTTTGACTTATTTACAGCATATAAAGGTACAGGTGCATTTGCAAGTACAAATATGGCTACTGCACTGGATTCATACTTGGCATTGACTGCCGTATATAAGTCAGCAACTGAGAGTGACATTAAACTGTTTGAAGGAAAAATTGCCAAAAATGATGGTAAAAAAATCGACGTTGTAATAAACCATGAGACAGGTAGTATAACTGTAAAGTTGCTTAAGGCCGATGGTACTACTGTAACAGGTAAAAGTGGCACGGAGTATTCTGTAACAAGATAATCACTCTCAACTACTATGCAGTATTACATCCCATTATACATAATCACCTTCCTCTTCGGAATCGTGATAGGCAGCTTTTTAAATGTCTGCATTTATAGGCTGCCGCTTAAAGAGAATATTGCAACAACGGGTTCTCACTGCATGAGCTGTGGGCATGGGCTTAGATGGTACGATTTGGTGCCGCTGTTCTCATGGCTGCAGCTCGGCGGTAAGTGCCGATATTGCAAGGCAAAGATTTCAGTGCAATATCCGCTCATCGAAGCGATGAACGGAATCGGGTATGTACTGATATTCATTATCAATGACATAAATATTGACAGCATACTGTTATGTCTGTTTTTCTCAGCTCTGGTTGTGCTGTCAGTCATCGACTGGAGAACCTATGAGATACCGATAGGTGTCAACATTACCATTCTGGTGCTCGGTGTGCTAAGAAGCGCGCTCGACTACCACAATATTGTCTCACACCTTATCGGATTTTTTTGTGTCAGTGCTTTTCTGCTTCTGCTAATCCTTATAACAGGCGGCAGGGCGATGGGTGGCGGTGATGTGAAGCTCATGGCAGCCGCAGGACTTTTTCTTGGATGGAGAAATGTCACGCTGGGCTTTTTCCTAGGCTGCATAATAGGCTCAGTAATTCACCTGTTACTTATGAAGTTTGCCCACAAGGGCAGACAACTCGCATTCGGACCATACCTCTCAGCGGGAATGGTCATAGCAATGCTGTTCGGAGATAACCTTATAAAATGGTATCTCGGACTATTCTAATTTAAGAGAACTACATATCGCAAGATTAATAGTTCTCTTACATATCCCTGCTTACAAAAGATAATAACCTAACAATGCAGGTAAGCAGCGATATGTAAGAGAACTATACTAATATAACCTCATAACGGATGCACATAATCATATATGCTATTCCGGTATAAATAGACAATTGCACAACGTCCGGCTGTAATATACTAAGTTTTGCAAACACCTAATCCGGTATAAAAAGTAAAAGGAGAACACTCATGGCTTCTAAGGTCACCAAATTCATCACCATTTCAATAGGCAGCTCGGAAATCAAGCTCTCCGAGCTTGACAGCAGCAAGAAGAATATTTCCGTTCTGTGGGCGGAGACGGTTCCTACCCCGGCTGATTCTTATGATGAGGGAGAAATCGTGGATATTGAGAAGATTTCAAGGATTCTCAAGCAGACGATTTTCAAGAACCGCATCAATGCAAAGCACGTTATATTCACGGTGCATGGTCCTAAGTTTGCCAACAAGGAGATTATTATTCCGAATGTTAAAAAGGATAAGATTAAGTCGGTCGTGGATGCGAACTGCTCAGAGTATTTTCCTATTAACACTGAGGAGTATGTATTTTCATATTCCATACTTGAGCATTTCGTCCAGGAGGGAAGAAAGCAGATGCGTCTCATGGTGGTAGCCGCACCGGAGGAGATTATTGACAGCTATTATACCCTTGCAGAGCGGCTTGAGATGAAGCTTGAGTGTATTGACTATGCAGGTAACTCAACCCTTCAGATTATCAAGCAGCAGGTTGAGGAAGCGCCGAACATAGTTATTCAGGTCAACCAGGCGACAACTGTTGTCAACATTATGAAGAAGGGTATCCTGCAGATGCAGAGAACCATTCCGTATGGAAAGAATGTACTTATTAATGCGGTCATGGACGAGAAGCAGATACCTGAGGCGGGAGCCGAGGAGCTTGTAAAGCATGAGAAGCTTATCCATTCCTCGTTTGACGGAGACCAGGTTACTGATTCTCTCAGATACATGGTGGCCAACCTGAGCCGTGTAGTCGATTATTACACCACAAGAAATCAGGACAGCCCGCTTGACAAGGCATATCTTATAACGGATGGTGTGCAGATTCTTGGATTGCTCGATTTGCTGAGCAATGAGCTTAATATTCCTATAGTCATGATGGATGAGCTTAAGAATGTCACAGGCAGCAAGTACTATGAGATGCCTGAGAACCACCTTATGAATTATCTTGAGAACCTTGGAACGGTCATTGAGCCGATTAACTTCGTGTCCAGAAAGCATATAGCGACGGCACAGAAGAAGGAGGTTAAGCATAACAATACAGCGCTTATAGCAGGCTCCTTGATTATATCAGCCGTGCTGGTCGGTTATCCGTTATATAATTACATGCAGGTGAAGGAGCAGCACGATAAGCTTGCAGCGGATATAGACAGAATAAGTAGTGTTGAGCAGATTGTAAACGATTATTACAATGCGAAGGACAAGGTGACGGATCTGCTTGGCTTTGTGAGCAGCTCCTACAGTGACAATGATTCCGTATTATATATGTACAATAAGCTTGAGGAGGTTATGCCTTCGGATATTTCGCTGTCAAGCCTGTCATTTAATAATGGACAGGTATCCCTTTCGGGAACAGGCTCATCCAAGCTGTGCGTTGCGAAGTTCTTAGAGGAGCTGGAGAAGCTTGATAATGTGTATGATATACAGATTTCGGGTGTCAGCGAATCGAAGGACGAGGAGAGCAATATTACAGAGAACTTTTCACTTACGTTCAAGTTCCTCAAGCTTGACGAAGAGGAGAGCACACAGGAAGAAGCCGGTACGGACAGCAGTACAGTAAATAATGAGAAGGAGGCACAGTAATTATGAAGCTTGCAATTTCAGAACGTGACAAATTCCTATTATGTCTGGTTGGCAGTCTTTTGCTGGTATTTTTAGCATACTATTTCGGATTCCGCAATTTCAGCGATAAGACGAGTGCGCTTGAGAGCGAGATTTCCACACTTCAGGTTAAGTACAATGACTTGAAGGATAAGTCGGACAATATACCGAAGTATAAGCAGGATACGGAAAACTATAATCGTATTTTTGAGGGTGGCCTTGCCGGATACGATTCAGGCTTTTCACAGAAGGCAACGCTTATGTTCACAACAGAGCTTGAAGCACAGCTTGGTGTGTGGGTCCGCACAGTGAGCATGCCGGATGCAGCACTTGTGTACACCTTCGGAAATGTTGTTTCATCCAACCCTTCAGCTAACGGTGCGAAGGTATATTCCACCGATATGAAGGGATATAAGAAGACGGTCACATATTCGTATGAATGTGATTACGATACCTTCAAGGAGCTGCTGGCATACATACTTGACTATGATACGGTATATACGATTGATACGGTAAGCTGTTCCTACAATGAGGACGATGAACTTATGAGCGGCAATATCACGATTTCACAGTATGCCATCACCGGTTCGGACAGAGACTACTATGAGTCGGATATAGATTCGATTGACCTTGGCACGGAGAATCTCTTCGTATCAGAGAGCAATCCTGACCGTGTGATAGAGGCGGCGGATGAGTTCGGTCTTATGACCAATTATGATATAGCGCTTTCCCTCAGCTCGGAAAGCTCTGATTTAAGCTCGGTGGTTCTTGGAAGAAGAGGCTACTCATCCTCACAGGTTTCCGCCAACACGAATGACAATGTTCCCGTTGTGATTAACCTTTCAGGAGAGAACGGCGAGTATACGATAAGCTATTCTGTAGGCGATAAGCAGTATCCTGCTGCAGACAAGACCCTGGTTGATTTGTCCTTCAATCCGGGAAGAAGCCTTGACCTCATGGTATTCAGCAGTGAGCGTGAATCGGATAATGACAAGTCCGGAGCAAGCGTGACCATCAACAATGAGTCTGATATGACACTTAACATCAAGGTGGTAAATGATGACAGCTCCAACCCAAGATTCAAGGTTGAGAGTGTGAACGGAGCGGTGAGATATTATAGGTAGATAGGCAATTGTGAAACGCATTTTCGACAGTAAACAGTTGTGTGATTTTACTAGTACACTGCCGGACCTTTTGAACACCGTAATAGTTTGCGCAGCAAACTAATGTACTTAGCGGCTGTATTTTAGCCGCTTATGTACCGCTACGGCTTTCAAGGAGTGCGAACGTGTCCGGAAGGGTACTAGCAAAATCATACAACGTCTGGCTGTTGCACACTACGTTTCGCAATTACCTGTAGTCAGATATACATGAAAAGGAGATTGTTGTGATATGTCCCACAATGTGAAGCATGAACAGAATAGCGGTTTCTCTCTCATAGAGCTGTTGATTGCGATAGCTATCCTTGCCATGCTCACGGTGCCTCTTATGAACTCCTTTATCATGTCGGGAAAGATTAACCGCAACAGCAGAAGGCTTCAGAATGCTGCCGCTGTTGCACAGAGTGTTGCAGAGACTGCTAAGCATACGACGGACAAGGCGGCACTTGAGGCGGCACTTAAAGCACTTCCGGGTGTGTATGATTTTCCGGCTGATTCTAAGGTGAATGAGGACAGCCCGGTGTATACCTTCAAGCTTGACGGTGCGGATGGTGAGAAGTTCCGAGTTAATGTAAGCCTTATGCCTAAGACGGATTATGACTATAAGGCAACGGACTTTGCCGATTTATACAATGAGGCGAGCGTCATATACAGTGAGCTTATTCTCAATGACAACAAGGTTCTGTCGCTTATGAGGTCGCAGAAGATACCTTATGATGTCCCGGGTGCACCGGTCATGGAAAAGTGGAATGTCACAGAAGGCAGGTGGGACAGCTACAGTCCGTCAGATGAGGACAAGGCAATCCGTGATACCTATGGCAATCTTTTTGCGGACGAGTATCTAAAGAGCAGTGGTTCATTGGATGGTATCAGTGAGTCGGAGCTTACTGATGTCAATTCCAAATTTAAAAAGGAAAATATAGATAAAACAGTATATATTAATATAGAACAGGCCGGCAATGATTATGAGGTAACTATCAATACAATATATACATTCGATTTCACGGATTATAAGGTAGTGTACAGGGCTGAGGATACGTCTCCGGGTGTGGTCGTCACTCCGGGAGCCGGTACTCCTATGACATTCTACAGATGTTCGGGGAAGTTAGTGTATAAGGCTGATGAGATTAAGCTTATCTTAGACAATGAAAAGCCTTTATATTTTCTGTACGCAAAGGCAGAGGGCGGCAGAATTTCAAGTGACGGAATTACGTTGGAAAAGGCTGCGGACGTAAGACATTTTAAGAGCGTAACTTATAATGTCAATGCAGCTTCCGGCATACAGCTTACCAATGAAGATGGAACCTCAAGGAACATGAAGCTTTATTTTGTTGAGGAGGCAGGCGAAAGACAGGAGGAGAGCTTTAAAATCAATGTCGATAACAGCAGCCTCACAACGGCACTTGACCTATATACAACAGAAATTTACAACACCTTGGGGGCAGCACTTTCAGTCAATGTCAATAATACCATAAAAGGTGTTGTTAATGTGTTCTCTACAAAGGATGCGGCAAATACAGATAACCATATTGCGTATGAAAAGGGCGAAGAGATTACTTCATTATATAAGATCATAGTGAGCGTGGATTATGATGCTGACCGTGACGGAGGTTATTCGGAACAGGTGTATTCGGTAGCTACCGATGATTAAGAAAAATAATATACGTGCTGAGGCATATGTGCTTAGGCACGGTGAAATGGAGAAATGTATGGGCAGAAGAAGCACAGGCAGGCTTAAGGAGAATAAGGGTTCATCACTTATAATGACATTGGTTGTGGTATCCTTCATAGCGGTCATAGCGATGACTGTCATGACATTATCCCTGTCCTCATACAGGCGATGGAGGCGCGGGGCAGAAATGCTTTCTATAATGCGGATATGGCGGTGGATGAGATATATTCAGGTCTTGCCGCTGACGCTTACGGTGAGCTTGCAGAGTCCTATGACTATGTTATTGGAAATCTTCTTGAGGTTGACGGCGATTCGGTCACAATGATTGACAACACTGCGGCTAACAAGCTTCTTCGCAACACATATTTCCGCAATGCCTGCTTCGCAATATTCGGCGAGAGCTATGGAATGAGTGATGAGAAGGACATTAAGAAAAAGATAGCGGATGAGCTCACAGCAGGAAGCACACTATCATCTGTGAACCTCACGGAATTATCCGATAAGCTTAGAAGCTATATCTCCGATGTCTATAAGGATGCTTCAGGTGGAAGCGAGATTGATATAAATGTCGGACAGCTTCCGCAGATTCTCATGGTTGACGGTGCGATAAATTCCGTGATTATAAAGGATGTCACAATAACATACCAGAATCTTAATACGGACTATTTTTCACAGCTCACAACGGATTACGAGATTGTATTCCCTGAGAAGGCTGATATCAATATCGTGGATGATGACAGCGATATTCTTCAGTCCTTCCGCGACTATGCGATTGTATCAAATAAGTATATCAACTCGATGGGCTCCATAAATGTAAATGGCGGAATATACGCAAATCTTGGAATAAACCATCAGGGTGCTTCGGAATCACCTAGTCTTTTAAGACTTACCGTAAATGGAGGCAATATTGTCACCAACGGTCTGATACAGCTTTCACAGGGTGCGGCTGTCACACTTGGAAACGGAAGAATATGGGCGGACAATATCGAGCTTATCGACTCAGATCTTGTGATCAATCCGGATGCTTCTGCGTATGTTGCGGATGATCTGACACTTACACAGGGTTCTAAGAGCAATTCTGTGACGATAAGCGGCGATTATTATGGCTACAGTATTGAGGGACATGGAATAAACAGCGCGGATGCGTCCCCGGCTAAGAGCAGTGCCATTATCATAAACAGTAAGAAGTCAAAGCTGGATTTTTCCAATATAAGAACACTTATATTGGGAGGTTACGGATGGGTTGTATATAATGAAGGCTCATCAGACCCGGGCGATGAGAGCTATTATAGAACGGGTGAGTCTATTGCCGTGCGCTACACACAGACTGCGTATGTTCTTCCGGCGTCATGGAATGGAATAATTAACGATAACTTCTTTGCAAAGAAGCTGCTCAACCCGGCACAGCGCGTGATTGCCAATCCGGTCGAAGGCGGGGAGTATGAGTACTATTACAATTTCTCGAGCGGTGATGCGGCTGCAAGCTTTTATCGCGGACTTTACGATGATGATACCTTCAATGAGCTTTGCTCAGATGCCGGGATAACCGGAGCCGGGAATCTAGCCGAGGCTCAGGTGATAAGAGCGAGAATAAGAGATGTGATTGATGAAGCTTATGACGATTTCCTTGACTATGACGGCACAGGAACTAAGGCTATCACGATTAACCCTAATGCCCGTGTGTATGAGAAGGGAATTGTGAGGGACAATGCTTCAAGCGTGAACGAGTATAACAGTGTAGGGGACGAACTTGTCAGGGTTCTTTACGACAATTCGAGATGGAGACAGAGAATAATAGGAAGCCTCCTTATAGAGCTTGAGGATGACTGGATGTACAATTCCTCCGACTGGGATGGAAGCAGGCCTTATCCGACGCTCAACTACGGCTCTATGCGTTTTTCACATAAGATTAAATCGGAGGCTGAGTTAAATCATGGTGCAGTCGACAATATTCTTCTGGGCAGGTCAAAGATTGCGGAGACAGGAAACGCATATTATTATGTTGAGAATGAGGATGGCAGCAATGCGGAAAACTATGTTGTTTTCGTGCATAATGGGGATGTGAAGCTCAGCAATGATTTCGACAGCCGTGCACCTGAAAGAGGAATTATAATTGTGGATGGCAACGTGGTTGTAGACCGGAATTTTGAGGGCTGCATCATCGCGACGGGAGATGTCAAACTTGAAGGTGGTACATATAGTGCGGCACCGGAGCTTATTGATACGATTCTTAAGACACTTCCGGGTGTCAGAGGATATTTCGACGGAACGAATGTCACTGAGCTCGGAAAGCATATCGGCTACAATGATGGGGCACATGCAAAGCAGCCTGATGAGAAGGAAAAGGGCAATCTTAACAGCTATGCGGCATCGGATTGCATAAATATAGCAAATTACAGAAGAAGTGCAGCGACACAGCCAGAGACGGAATAATGCTCTTAATAATGATAATGCTAAGAAAAGGAGGGAAAATGCCGATATGAAAAGTAGGAATAGCAGGAATAGCAGGAATAGCGGCTGTGATACAATGAATAATGAAATGAATAAAGGCTTTTCATTGATTGAGCTGCTGGTTGTTATTGCCATTATGGGTATATTTATCGGCGTTTCTTTCGCTTCCATAGGGCTTATCCAGGCAGGAAACATGACCAGCGTGACTAAGAGCATTGCGACAGGTATTCAGGAGACACGTCAGAAGACAATGACACAGAATCTGTTGTACGGATGGCGGTTTTCGGTGGATACGGCTGCCGATGGCAGCGTGAGCATGACGGTCACTAAACAGGCAGCCGCCACACAGACACCTGTGGACACTGTGACAGAGCTGAAAAAATGTGACCTGTATTACACTAAAGATAGTGACGAAGAGGTGAAGATTACCGGTTTCGCGATGACATTCGACGCTTCGACAGGTGCGATAAAATCCTTTAATTATGCCTTGGCAGACGGCGGAACAGCCATGCAGACCTCGGGCACCGGAAGGATAAGAGCGGCACACGGAAAAAAGGAGAGTGAACTTACCATATTCTTTGCAACAGGAAAGTATGAGGTTAAGTAGTATGAAACTAGACAGAGCACATAAACGGGACGGATTTTCGGATAACAAGGGCATCACTCTCATAGAGGTTCTTATAGGAATTGCCATAATGGGTATTGTTTCATCGATGATTTCGGCAATAATGGTAGGTGGGACTAATTTTTTCAGGAAACAGAGTGCAACGATAGATTTGCAGAATGACTCTCAGCTTATTACCTCATCAATGTCGGCGGCGATACTTGAGGGAACGAATTTTACGCTTGAAGAGGATAAGCTGATGGATGGCAGGAAGGTTGTATATTTTATCACCGGGACACCTGCAGCAGAGGGGGAGAATAAAGCAGTCGCAAAACAGTATATA
>OJME01001527.1_pt1 | contig 18292 bp, 10 predicted proteins | sample 1597151 | NCBI WGS metagenome assembly OJME01 (sample SAMEA2452118, study PRJEB22498) | human gut metagenome | biome: human feces; feature: human gut; material: feces | place: Australia | collected 2012
ATAAAGGAAAGGATCTTGAGTACAAGGAGTACGAGCCGCTGTTTAAGTGTTCTGGAGATGTTGCTGCAAAGCAGAATAAGAAGGGCTTCTTTGTGACATGTGACAGCTATGTTACTATGAGTGATGGTACTGGTATTGTTCACATTGCACCTGCATTTGGTGAAGACGATGCAAAGGTCGGCAGAAAGTATGATCTTCCGTTCGTACAGTTAGTAGACAGCAAGGGTGAGATGACTAAAGAGACTCCGTATGCAGGACTTTTTGTCAAGAAGGCAGACCCGGAAGTATTAAAGGATCTGGAAGCAGAAGGCAAGCTCTTTGCGGCACCGAAGTTTGAGCACAGCTATCCTCATTGCTGGAGATGTAATACTCCGCTTATCTACTATGCAAGAGAGTCTTGGTTCATCAAGATGACAGCTGTAAAGGATCATCTGATTGCAAACAACAACACCATCAACTGGATTCCGGAGAGCATCGGTAAGGGTCGTTTCGGCGACTGGTTAACCAATGTACAGGACTGGGGTCTTAGCCGTAACCGTTATTGGGGAACACCACTGAATATCTGGCAGTGTTCATGCGGTCATATGCATGCTATCGGAAGCAAGGAAGAATTAAAGAAGATGTCACCAGACTGTCCGGATAATATTGAGCTTCATCGTCCATTCATCGATCAGGTTCATGTTACCTGCCCGAAGTGTGGAAAGCCGATGACAAGAGTACCAGAAGTAATCGACTGCTGGTTTGACTCAGGATCTATGCCATTTGCACAGTATCATTATCCATTTGAGAATAAGGAAGTCTTCGAGAAGAATTTCCCAGCTGACTTTATCAGTGAGGCAGTAGACCAGACAAGAGGATGGTTCTATTCCCTGCTTGCAATCTCAACTCTTTTATTTGACAAAGCACCTTATAAGAACGTTATCGTTCTTGGCCATATTCAGGATAAAGACGGTCAGAAGATGAGTAAGTCCAAGGGCAACGCCGTTGACCCAATGGATGCACTGCGCCAGCACGGAGCAGATGCAATCCGCTGGTATTTCTACTCCAATTCCGCACCGTGGCTTCCGAACCGTTTCCACGATGATGCAGTAAAAGAAGGCCGCAGTAAGTTCATGGGTACTCTGTGGAACACCTACGCTTTCTACGTACTGTATGCAAACATCGACAACTTCAATCCGATGGAGCACACATTAGATTATGAGAAGCTTTCCGTTATGGATAAGTGGATTTTGTCTAAGTTAAACTCTACGATTCAGACATGCGACAGCAGCCTGGAAAACTACAAGATTCCAGAGACTGCAAAGGCACTTCAGGAATTTGTTGATGATTTGAGTAACTGGTATGTACGCCGCAGCCGTGAGCGCTACTGGGCAAAGGGAATGGAGCAGGATAAGGTGAATGCCTATATGACGCTGTATACATGTCTGACTGAAATTGCAAAGGCAGCAGCGCCGATGATTCCGTTTATGACAGAGGAGATCTATCAGAATATCGTTGTAAAGGTAGATCCATCCGCACCGGAGAGCATCCATCTGTGTGATTATCCAAAGGCAAATGAGGCACATGTAGACAAGGAACTTGAAGCAGACATGGATCTTGTTTTAAAGGTTGTTGTTCTTGGCCGCGCATGCCGAAACAGTGGAAACATGAAGAACCGTCAGCCGCTTGCAAACATGTTTGTAAAGGCACCATTTACATTAAACGAGTTCTTTAAGGATATCATTGCAGACGAGTTAAATATTAAGGCAGTTACATTTACAGACGATGTACGTTCCTTTACTACCTACACCTTTAAGCCGCAGCTTCGTACAGTAGGTCCGAAGTACGGAAAGCTTCTTGGAAAGATCCGTACCGCCCTTTCTTCTGTAGACGGCAATGCCGCTATGGATGAGTTAAAGGCAAATGGTTCTGTCAACTTTGATTTTGATGGCGAGAAGGTTGTTCTTACTGAGGAAGACCTTTTGATCGATATGACGCAGAAGGAAGGCTATGTAACAGAGAGCAATCAGGATGTTACAGTAGTATTAGACTGCAACTTAACACCAGAGCTGCTTGAAGAAGGCTTTGTAAGAGAGATCATCAGTAAGATCCAGACGATGCGTAAGGAAGCAGGATTCGAGGTAACGGATCACATCACAGTCGGCTACAAGGACAATGCAAAGATTGAGACCATCTTCAGCAAGTATGCAGATGAGATTTGTGCAGATGTACTTGCAGATAAGCTGACAGACAGTGAGATCAGCGGCTACACCAAGGAGTGGAGCATCAACGGCGAGACTGTTGTACTCACTGTCAGCAAGGAATAAACCTAAGGAGGATGAAATGAAAACAACGATTGATAAGGCTGAGCTGAAAAAGCAGATCATCTACAACGTAAAGACCCTGTATAGAAAAACCATCGATGAGGCAACTCCGCAGCAGGTTTTTCAGGCAGTATCCTATGCACTGAAGGATGATATCATTGATCAGTGGATTGCAACTCACAAGGAGATTGAGCGCACTGATGCAAAGACGCTGTATTATCTTTCAATGGAGTTTCTGATGGGCCGTGCTCTTGGAAACAACATTTTAAATTTGTGTGCACAGAATGAGGTAAAAGAGGTTCTTGAAGAACTCGGTTTTGATCTGAATACTATCGAGGATCAGGAGCCGGATCCGGCACTTGGAAACGGTGGTCTTGGACGTCTGGCAGCATGCTTCTTAGATTCTCTTGCAACACTTGGCTATCCGGCATATGGATGTGGAATCCGTTACAAGTATGGTATGTTTGCACAGAAGATCGAGGACGGTTATCAGAGAGAAGTTCCGGATGACTGGTTAAGAGATGGTTATCCATTTGAAATTCGCCGTGCTGAGTACGCTTGTGAGGTTAAGTTTGGAGGCTACGTAACAGTAACAAAGGACGAGACAGGAAGAGAGCATTTTGGACAGGCAGGATATCAGTCTGTTCGTGCTGTACCATATGATCTGCCAATCGTAGGCTATGGAAACAACGTTGTAAATACACTTCGTATTTGGGACGCAGAGCCAATCAATACCTTTAACCTGGATTCTTTTGATAAGGGTGATTATCAGAAGGCAGTTGAGCAGGAGAACCTGGCAAAGAATATCGTAGAGGTACTTTACCCGAACGATAACCACTATGCAGGAAAGGAGCTGCGTTTAAAGCAGCAGTACTTCTTCATTTCAGCTTCCTTGCAGACAGCTGTAAATAAATATAAGAAGGCTCATAATGGCGATGTCACAAAGATGTACGAGAAGGTTGCATTCCAGATGAATGATACCCATCCGTCTATGGCAGTAGCAGAGCTTATGCGTATACTTATGGATGAGGAGAATCTGACATGGGAGGCTGCATGGGAAATCACAACAAAGTGCTGTGCTTACACCAACCACACCATCATGGCAGAGGCTCTTGAGAAGTGGCCGATTGAGCTGTTCTCACGTCTGCTTCCGCGTATTTATGGAATCGTTGAGGAGATCAACCGCCGCTTTGTAGAGGAAATCGAAGCTACCTACCCGGGCAACCATGAGAAGATCGCAAAGATGGCAATCATCTATGACGGTCAGGTTCGCATGGCACATCTGGCAATCGTAGGTTCCTATTCTGTAAACGGTGTAGCAAAGCTTCATACAGAAATTCTGGAGAAGCAGGAGTTAAAGGACTTCTACCAGATGATGCCGGAGAAGTTTAACAACAAAACAAATGGTATCACACAGAGACGTTTCCTGCTTCATGCAAACCCACTGCTTGCAAACTGGGTAACTGATAAGATCAGCGATGCATGGATTACCAACCTTCCGGAGATCTCAAAGCTTAAGCTGTTTGTAGATGATCCGAAGAGCCAGCAGGAGTTCCAGGAGATCAAGTATCAGAATAAGCTGCGTCTGGCAAAATATATCAAAGAGCATAATGGTATCGATATCAATCCGGATTCCATTTTCGATGTACAGGTAAAGCGTCTGCATGAGTATAAGAGACAGCTCTTAAACATCCTGCACGTTATGTACATTTACAATGAGTTAAAGAGCCATCCGGATATGGAGTATTATCCACATACCTTCATCTTTGGTGCAAAGGCAGCAGCAGGCTATCGCCGTGCAAAGCTGACCATTAAGCTGATCAACTCTGTAGCAGATGTCATCAACAATGATAAGTCCATCAACGGCAAGATTAAGGTAGTCTTCATTGAGAACTATCGTGTATCAAATGCAGAGATTATCTTTGCAGCAGCTGATGTTTCAGAGCAGATTTCTACTGCATCTAAGGAGGCATCTGGTACTGGTAACATGAAGTTTATGTTAAATGGTGCAATCACCTGCGGTACACTTGATGGTGCAAACGTAGAGATTCTTGAAGAAGTTGGCAAGGATAACGCTGTTATCTTTGGTATGACCGCAGATGAGGTTATCAACTATGAGAAGAATGGCGGCTATGATCCAATGCAGATCTTCAACGAAAATCAGGAGATTCGTCAGGTTCTTATGCAGTTAATCAATGGCTTCTATTCACCACAGGATCCGGAGCTGTTCCGCGATATCTACAATTCTCTGCTTAATACCTACAGCAGCGACCGTGCAGATACCTACTTCATCCTCAAGGATTTCATGTCCTATCATGAGGCACATATGAAGATTAACGAGCTGTATCAGGATCAGACAAGATGGGCACACATCGTTATGATGAACACCGCATGCAGCGGAAAGTTCACATCTGACCGTACCATCCAGCAGTATGTTGACGAGATCTGGGAGCTTGACAAGGTAACAGTTGAACTGTAATGAATTGGAAATATGCGGTGCATGTATAAAATTGTGCAATGCAGAAAACAATAAGATAGAAGTTTAAATGCCATCGGGGGCAGGGTAATGCGGCGTTAAAAGTCACATTCCCTGTCCCTGTTTGTTTTATGAAAGGAGAAAATCATGAGAAAAACAGGACTTATTATTTTAATGACAGCGGCAGCACTCTCTATGAGCGCATGCGGCAGAAATGAAAAGCCAGAGTCAACAAAGCCATCAGGCATAGTGGCAAATGAAAAGGAAACCGTAAAGAAAACTGAGAAGGAAACCGATAAAGCAACTGAAAAGAAGACAGAAGCGCAGACTGAGGATCAAACAGAAAAAGAGACAGAAACAAAAGAGACATTATCTGAGAGTGAATCAGAGGCAGCAGCAACTGATGAAAACGTTTTGCAGTTAGATGCAGAGCTTAGTGAGCTGTTAGATAAGATGTATGCAATCAAGGGACCAGATTTTGATGTGGAAACTGACACTGTTGATTTTGATGATGAGTATGCAGTGTCTTCCTATACAGGTCTGACGATGGATGATGTGAAAAAGCTTGATGCAGCAATTGTATCTGAGCCAATGATGGGTTCACAGGCATATTCACTTGTGCTTGTTAGACTTAAAGATAAGGCAGATGTAGCTGAGATTGCACAGAAAATGGCAGATGGAATTAATCCGCGCAAGTGGGTGTGTGTAGAGGCAGATGAGCTGACTGTAGTATCAAAGGATAATATTATTATGCTTTTTATGGCAGATCATGAGCTTTACAGCATGGACGATGCTGTAGCTGCGTTCACAGAGGTATGTGGTAATCCAGACAATACCTATCAGCCAAAATAAAAAAATAAAAAAGTAAAATGTTATTTTCCGGACTTCCATTTTTATATTATTTCCTTCCGGCGGTGCTGGTGTGCTATTTTGCAGCACCGCGGAAATTGAAAAATGCAGTACTTTTTGTGTTCAGCCTGATTTTTTACGGATGGGGAGAGCCGCGCTATATTGTGCTTATGATTGTGTCAATTGTGAGTGGTTTTGTTTTTGCACTTATGATTGAAAAAAAACAGAATAAAAAAAGCGGACTCATCCTCATGTGGATATCTGTGGCAGTCAGCCTGTCATTTCTTCTTATATTTAAATATGCTGATTTTTTAATTGAAAATGTGAATCAGCTGCCAGGTGTGTCACTGCCTCTTTCTAAGCTGTCTCTTCCAATAGGAATAAGTTTTTATACATTTCAGATCATTAGTTATACTGTAGATGTCTGGAGAGGAGATACTAAAGCCCAAAGAAACATTATTTCATTTGGAACATATGTATCGCTGTTTCCGCAGCTGATTGCGGGACCGATTGTGCGATACACGGATATTGAAAGAGAGCTGCAGGAAAGAAAGCATAGCGTAACACTTGCTGCATCAGGCATAAAGCGATTTTTGATAGGATTAAGCAAGAAGGTACTGATTGCAAATGTACTGGGAGAACTGACAGATATCTGTCTAAAAACATCGCAGCCAAGTATACTATCTTGGTGGATGTATGCAGCAGCGCTTGTACTTCAAATTTATTTTGATTTTTCAGGCTACAGTGATATGGCGATTGGACTAGGCCGCATTTTTGGCTTTCAGTTTCCAGAAAATTTTAATTATCCTCTGATTAGCCGTAGCGTGAAGGAGTTCTGGCGCAGATGGCATATCAGTCTTGGCAGCTGGTTTCGCGATTACGTTTACATTCCTCTTGGAGGAAGTCGCGTAAAGACTGGACTTTATGTGCGAAATGTCATAGCTGTGTGGATGCTTACAGGACTGTGGCATGGCGCATCATGGAACTTTGTCTTATGGGGAGCAGGTTTTGGAGTGCTTCTTTTGTGCGAGCGATTTTTATGGGGAAAATGGCTGGAACGAATGCCGTCTATTATTTCACATTTGTATTTGCTTTTTATTATTTTACTTAGCTTCATTCTTTTTTCAGCAGACACAATACCACAGGCTATGCAGCGAATAGGCGGATTGTTTGGCGCAGGAAAATTGCCAGTCATATCAGTACAAAGTGTGTATTATCTAAGAAGCTATGGACTGCTGCTTATTTTTGCAGCAATCGCAGCAACACCGCTGCCAGCAACAGCATTTAATAGATTTATGAAAACAAAAGCAGGAAGTATTCTTAATTGGGCGATGCCGATTGTGCTTGTAGGACTATTTTTGCTGGCAACTGCCTTTTTGGTGGACGGTTCATATAATCCATTTTTATATTTTAGGTTTTAAGCATTGGGAGAGTTTATGATAAAAAAAGAAAAACAACAGGCTATTGTCACATTGCTTATAACAGGACTTATATTTGGAATACTTTGTATGGCAGCATGGTTTCATACGCCAAATCAGATATCTGTCTCTGAGCGAAGACGTCTGGCACAGCTTCCAGCACTTACAAAAGACAGTGTTGGAAAGGGAAATTTTATGAGTGGCTTTGAGCGCTACAGTCAGGATCAATTTCCATTTCGTGAAGCATTCAGAAAGCTAAAAACGAAAGCACTGTTTTCATTGTATCAGCAAAAAGATGTTCATGGAATTTATGTTGCAGACGGTTACGCGGCATCAATAGAAAGCGAAATCAATGAGGCTTCCGTGCAGCATGCAGTTAATGCATTTGAGCATGTCTATGCACAGTATTTAAAAAATGACAGTCATGAAATTTATGCGGCAATAGTACCAGATAAAGGATATTATCTTGCGGCGAAAAATGGGTATCCGGTGATGGATTATGATAAGTTTTTTAAATACTTTGAAAATGGGATGCCATATGCGAAGTTTATTGATCTTACACAGGCGCTGTCACTTGAGGCATTCTATTTTACAGACAGTCATTGGCGCCAGGAAGCACTGATAGAAACAGCCAACCAGATAAAAAGAAATATGAAAAATGATACTTTATCAGATGACTATGATATTTGTCAGGCAGCGGATTCTTTTTATGGTGTATACAGCGGTCAGGCGGCACTTCAAGTAACACCTGACAAGATTATGTATATAGACAGTGAAATCATTTCACAGGCACAGGTTTATAATTATGAGACGAAAAAGACAGGCGCTGTTTATGACAAGGATAAGCTGACAGGCTATGATCCTTATGATTTTTTCCTGTCAGGCCCATCAGCACTTCTTAGGATTGAAAATCCTAAGGCAGCAGAAAAGAAAAATCTAATCGTCTTTCGTGATTCCTATGGTAGCAGTCTGATTCCTCTTTTAATTGATTCCTACAGCAGTATAGTGGTTGTAGATCTTCGTTATATCGCGCAAAAAAAACTGGGAGAATTAATTGATTTTGAATCAGATGAAATGGCAAATGCAGACGTGCTGTTTTTATATGGAACGATTCTATTAAATGACAGCAGTACAATTAAAAAATAAAAAAATCCAATAGGCGGAATATTAATCCGGCCTATTGGACTTTTTTATTTATTGATAATCAAAAATCCACTCCAAAAAGTCAATGGAAGTCTGAAGTCTTGACGTGTTGACAGCAATGCCAAGGTAACATGGTGTACCTAACAGACAATTTTTATTTACGATACGAGTATCACTAACGTCTATTGCAGCTGCGTACTGGCCAAGGACCTTGCCAGCTTCATCAGTGCGGCTTAAGTAAAGGATACGATCCTGTTCCTTTAAGTACTGGAAGAATGCTGGCGGAAGTGTTTCCTCGAGATCGGCAAATAAGGTATTATCTTCCTCACCGACACCATAATAATTGACAAATGCAGTATTGCCGCCGAGTACATCAAGATCGTGGGCGGCTGCCATTGCCATTACCTTCATCATAGAAGTGTAAGAACTTTCATCGGTTCCGTTAAAGTCAAGATATTCAGTCAGGTTAAAGTTAATCTGATAATCCTTTAGGTTCATGCCTTCATAGTCGGCAAATTCTTTTTCAAGGGAATCGACATCAGCATTATCTGATAAGTAGTTGTTATAAACATGAACCTGCACGATAAATGGACGGCTGTTTCTGATTACGGACATGGTGATACTAATCACAATGGCGATCACACCTATGATCACAAAGACTGGAACCTTGTAATAGCTCCAGAAATATTCCCATCCATCCTTAAAGCCCATTGACTTCATTTTAGCAATTTCAGATTTAAAACTGCGTTTTTCACTTTTTACCGGGTTAAATTCCTCCTTCTTTGGTTGTTTTTTGCTTGGGTCATCTGCTTCAATTCTCATATTTTAATCCATGCCTTTCTGTGGTATAAGAAGTATGATACTAGTGTAACACAGTTTTTGCGATATGGAAATGAAAATAGTATGATTAGTATAAAATAATCATAAAATCTGCATCATTCGTTTGCATTTTTAGGAATCCTCATATATAATAAAATCTATGAGCGGCAAATAAAAAATATAGCCGTCCGGGAGCGTCTGCGTGATCGCAGCGCAATATGTGAAAAAGGAATAGAGGTACTTATAATGGGAAGCTTGTTTAATCTTGACAATCCAATTTGGCGGTTTATGGGAAAACTCGTAGATGTGTTTATCCTGACACTTTTGTGGGCTGTCTGCTGTATCCCGATCATTACGATTGGACCAGCATCAACTGCGGTGTATTATGTAACACTGAAACTTGTGAGGGATGAGGAGTCGTACACAGTAAGAAGCTTCTTTAAGTCCTTCAAGGAAAACTTCAAGCAGGGAAGTGTGATCGGTATCATCATGACATTGCTTCTTGTATTCTTCTTGTATGATATTTATGCATACTTTATGATGGGTACACAGATTAGCCGTATTCTTGGAATTGTATTCCTTGGAATTTTCTTACTTTATCTGATCACACTTGTTTATGTATATCCGCTTCAGGCAAAGTTTTACAATAAGATTCGCTTCACACTCAGAAATGCACTGTTCATCGGTGTAAAGCATATCTTCCGCAGCCTGGCAATGATTATTATTGCAATAGCTGTTATCGTGGGATGTCTGTTCTTCCCACCGTTGATCTTATTAAGCTATGGTCTGATTGCATTTTTACAGTCATACTTCTTGGTAGTAATCTTCGATAAGTATATCCCGAAGGAAGACGAGGCAAATGGTGATTCTGTAGTTGCAGAGGCTAAGCGTGAGTTAGAGGCACAGGAAGCAGAAGAAGGCGAGCAGGTTCATATCGTTATGACCCAGCAAGATCAGCAGCAAGCAGATACACAGGTCTTCTCAAGAGAGATGTTTGCATCAAGAGAACCTAAAGAAGAAACAGACAGCGCAGCCACACAGGATAATAAAGAAGAGCAAAAATAAAAGTAAAAGCGAGACAGTTGGTGAAAACCAGCTGTCTTTTTTTGCTGCAATTTACGGATAAAACATTATCTAAGCCATTACACCGAGGGGCTTTCGTAAGCAACTAAAAAAATTTTGATTTTGTAAGAAATTTATTTATAGATTTTGTCTTATATGGTATAAGGTATTATATTAGAATGCATACAGCCGTAGAGAAGAAAGAGAGGACAGGGGGATGACAGATATTGACATTATCAGGTTGTTGTGGATACGAGACGAGATTGCAATAGAAGAGCTTGAAATAAATTATGGACATTACTGCAAACAGATTTCATGGGAAATTGTACAGAACCGTGAGGATGTGAGCGAATGTTTAAATGATACTTGGTGGAAAACATGGTGCAGCATTCCAGAAAACAGACCAGATTCGCTTCGAGCATATGTCGCAAGAATTACAAGAAATTTATCGCTTAACAAGATAATTCATAATAAGGCATGGAAACGCGGATATGGAAAAATTAGTGTGATTGAGCAGGAAGTTGGTGATCTTATCGGTGAGGACGCTATTAGCCGTATGATTGACAAAGATGATTTTGTGCAGCGTCTGAATGGATTTTTGGAAAAACAGACAAGAACAGATCGGATGATTTTCGTGCTTCGATTTTGGTACATGGAGACACCACGGGAAATTGCAAAGCATATGGGTTTAAAGGAAAAAAATGTTTATAACACATTGTATCAGATGAGAAAGCGTTTTAGAGTTTATTGGGAACAAAGTGGAAAGGAGGACATTGTTTATGAAAAAGCATGATTTTGAAAGTACGTCTAAGAAAAAAGCAAAAGAGCAAACACCTGAAATGGCAGAGCGGGAACAAGAAATTTTGATGTGGATGGGCGATATCCGTGATGATTTTATCTTAGAGGCGGAGGATTACAAGCACTATCAGAGCGATAAAAGTGTGCCAGGATATTTTATTGTAGGCGGTACACTTGCCGCGGCAGCAGCAATTTGTACGGCAATCTTCTTTCAGACAGGCCGAAATCGAATCGATCATTCAAATGTTCCGATGCAACTTCCATATCAGACAGAAGAGACAAAGGAAATTGATTGGGAGACAGAGGAAGAGACGACAGAAGAAGAGACGACACAGGCAGAAACGACAGAAGCAGAGACAACAGAAGCTGCATTACAGGAAACAACAAATGAGGCAGGCTGGCTTAGTCATGCAACAAACTATCAATTTATGGTGCAGACAGATGAAAGTACAGTATCTGTATATAATGCATGGGATGGCAGTCTTAAAACTACTATTGCTGGAAAATTGTTAACAGGGAAAAAGTGTGTTCTTGTAAAGAATGGAGAGCGAGTACCGATAAATAATCTTCAAACGGTGGGCTATCAGATGTATGTCGGCGGAGAATTGCAACTTAGTCAGGAGTTTCATACGTACTGGAATCAGTTGTCAGATACGGTATTTACAAGCAGCGACAGTACACTCTATTCATCAGGAAAGTTATATAGTATCAATGGTGTCGAACTGACACAGGATAATCAGGTATTCAGGCGAGTAGGAGATCATATTTATAGCGAAGATTATGTGTATGATTGTGATGGACAGTTACTTGGCGAACATCCGTCATTTACTGCACAATACGAGTTTGGAAATTATGTGCTAGGATGTGATTTTAGTACAAATGAGTATATAATGTTTGATGTTGATACGATGGCAACAGTATGGACTGTCAGTGATTGGCTATACTTAACTGATGCAAATGATCTGCTTAGCTGGGAGACAGCAGATGGACAAGGCATTGTAACAGATTTGATGTTAAATCCAAAATTAAAGGAAGCGGACTGGCTTGCACAAAATGCAGAATGGGAGCCAAATGGAACTAAAATTAGTATTGTATGTGAAAATAAACAGACAGGAGAAGTTATTGTTAGCTTAATCGAGAATCAGGAAGGTTCTTCTATATACCATTATTATGCCTGTGACAGTCAGTATAATATAACTGAAGAACTTCCAAAAGAATTTATAGATACTTATTATGAGGACGATATCCGTGTGCCATTAACTTATCAAATTACAGCTGATGGACTTCTGACAATCACGAATTTTTGGACAAAGGAGACAATTGTTACGGCATCTGTTGATTTACAAGGCGGTGAGGTTTCTTATATAGATGTTACAAACGCAGGTCCAATGTATGGCGTTACAATTAATACGATAAATCCAAACAATATTGTTACTCTGCTGATTTCAAACGGAACTGTCATTTCTGAGTCAAGAGGGCATACAGTTTTGCAGGAGAATGTTGTTAATCTGGATGAAGATACAATTGTTGTCTATGAGAATGGAACAAATCCGAATACATTATACTTTAATGCAAATGGAGAACCGTTAATAGAGCAGGACACAAATGCTATTTACGCAGATCGCTATGCAGTATGTACGATGCAGAATGGTAAGCTTTGTATTACACCGAGAGGGCAATTTGCTTACAACCTTCCAATCGCGGAAGATGAATATTTGGTGCTGACGACAGGAGAAGGCAGAGACAATTGGCTGGGTGGAGATATGGTTCTTGCGTTTGATTCTTCAGGAGAGGAAATTTTAAGACTTCCTGGCTATGGAATTACAGGAAATAGCGCATATATTAGCAATGGAATGATAGTGAACGAAAATACACCGCTTGTTTTGTATACTGAATATGAGGACAAAGCTTCAGATGACAGCGATTATGCGAGTGCACAGATGGGAATCTATTCTCTGAAGGATCGAAAGTGGATTGTGGAGCCGGCTAGGCAGAGCGTGACTCTTTTTACTGATTCTGTGTATATGATCGGCTCTGATGTCGGCAATTTGTATCGGATAGACGGAACATGCATAGAGGAAGGGGCAGAGGATGTGACTGTGCAGGGCAACTTTATTATCAGCAGACGTGTCGTGTATGACAAGACAGGACAGCGGCTCACTATGATTCAGGAAAATGAGAATGTTTGGACCGTGCTGTACGATGAGATTTTAATAAATCAGTATTTTCCAGATGGCAGTCATTATACGAAATGTGTGAATGCGCAAGGTGAGCCCATATGGATAGAGCAATCAGGACTGACATGGACTGGTGGGGAAGTTGGCTGGAGAATTTATAAAAGTTGGAACGATACGAATGGAAAAGGACTTTTAACAGCTATGGGTGATGACAATACATTAAAAATTGTTTTGTCAGAAGATGAATTTTTTGCTAAAAATCCAGATGCACAAGGAAATGGTCTGCGTCTTCTTACGGTAACAGCAAATAATGAGGGGAGACACGAGTTCTTTTTACAGACAACATCCGCCGAGCATCAGAAAATATATTATTATCGGTGCGATGATGAATTTAATATAATAAATGCGTATCCGCAAAATCAGATTTATCTCGGTAACATGTATGACGAAGTGTGCTTATGGTACTGGGGATTAGATGAAAGTGGCAATGGATTTGTAGAAAATCTTATATGGGGAAATAAAATAAAAGTTGATGCAGAGATCATGAATGAGATCCTGCAATGTTCAGATGTACAGGTTATGCAAGAGGGAAATATATTTGGACTGTTGTTTGATCAAAATAAGAAATTTTTATACGGGACAGATAACGATACTCATCTTATCAGTGAGAATGGCAAAATCACGGCACGCATGGCGAGCCAGAGTAATACAGGCGCAGCAGGAGTCGACATACTTTCAATTGCATATGCAGAAAAAGAGTATTCTGAAATTTTGTATTACTTACCTGATGGCACAGTACTTGATGGTTACGGTACTATTTTATTTATGAATGAACAAATGAAATGTGTTCAGGAAATAGGTCGTATCGTAATAAGAGACAGCATGGAAAATGTGCGCAAAGAAATTGATGTAAATTAAGTGACAAATTTGTCACGAAAGAGTAAGAGAGATGTCACTTAGATGCCGTAAGATAATGGAAACACTAAAAAGAAGGGAGAAGTTGTGGAGAAAGAAACAATGAATGAAAAAAAACAAAAGCAAAGAGGCTTGAAACAGGGATTTGAGCTGATTTATAAATATCGCTTTGTATTATCATTTTTGCTGTTAATCATGTTGGTTTCATTCAAAATCAGCGGATCATCTATGGGGTGTTGGAAGTTGTTTTTGGGAGATGGCGAAAGCGGTATTCGTTTGGGAGAACCGCGTGTCTGGCGAAGTGATGAGTGGGGAACATTGACACCGCTTTGTTTTCGTCAGCAATATAATACGCTTGGTGCATATAATCGCTATAGCCAAACACTTGGCAGTATATTGACAGATAACATGCTCGTGTATGGACAGCCATCGTGGGATATTTTGACATTATTTCGCCCATTTTATTGGGGATATCTTTTCTTTGGAAGCGAGAGAGGACTTTCATGGTTTTGGTGTTCACGTCTGATCGTGCTGTTTTTGTCATGGTTTGAACTCGGAATGTTTATTACCGATGGGCAGAAAAAATTATCTGTAATGTTATCAATCTGTGTGAGCTTTGCACCATTTTTACAATGGTGGTTTGCAATCAATGGACTTGTTGAGATGCTGATCTACGGTGCTTGTTTTGTGCTTGGAAGTAACTATTTGGTATCACGTGCATTTAATCCAAGAAAAATCGCAGTGGCAGTCGGTATGGCAGTTTGCGCAGTAGGATATGTTTTGACATTTTATCCGACATGGATGGTGCCAGTGGCATGGGGCTTTGTTCCATTATTTTTGTGGGTTGTCATTTGGAAATTTGACAGGAATGTGTTAAGACGAGTTGATGTGGTGCCATGGCTTCTTATTTTCGTGATTACGGTAGCAGGTCTTACAGTACTTGCCGTCACCTCATGGGATGTGATTAAAGCAGAATTAAATTCAGTTTATCCCGGAAATGCACCTTTGTCATCAGGCGGAACAGGTCTTTGGGGGATGATGAAATACCCGATTTCGCTTGTCAGTAGATTTAGTATGAATGAACTAATTGTAGAAAATTCATCCATCATTTGTTTTGCACCAGCAGGAGTTATACTCGCACTGTGGGTAATCATTAAAGAAAAAAAGAAGGATCCTTTACTCATTCTTTTACTTGGAATGAATCTGTTTTTGGCCTGGTACTATTGTGTTGGTATTCCTAAATGGCTTGCCAAAATGCTGTTACTTAGTTTTGTAAATTCAAATCGCGGACCGCAGGTGTTAGGCTTTCTTCGCTTGACTCTATTTGTCAGAGCTGTCGCATTAAAAGAAAAAGCACCTAAAAGATGGTTAGCAGCATTGGCAGCTGTTATTTCATCAGCTGTACCGATGAGATTAGCCTTGGGATTTACAAAGTATGAGCCAGGCGGACTTAGATATGAGTATTTTGATACAGCAGAGAAAATTTTAGTTGTCTGGGCAATTCTAGCAGTTGTTTTTTATCTGCTGTATCGGGCAAGAAAAAGCAAGTATACAATGGCAGTTCTGGGAGTATGCACAGTAGTATTAGCATCATCAATTTGGATAAATCCAGTTGCAAAGGGAGTACCTGAAATTACGAAAAGTGAAACGATGCAGCAAATTCGTGATCTTGTAAAAGAGGATCCCAAGGCAATATGGCTTGTCGTAGATATGGCCTACCCGGCTACTAACATTCCTGCGATGGCAGGAGCAGATTGCCTGAATACAACGCAGACATATCCTCAGAAAACACGCTGGGAGATGTTAGATCAGGAAGGAGAATATGAAGATATCTACAATAGGTATTGCCATATTAGAGCATCACTTGGAAGCAAGACGATGCTTGAGTTAGTTAGTACAGATTATGTAGAAGTAACACTTTCACCAGAAGATCTAAAGAAATTAAATATCAGATATATAGTCAGTACAAATGATTTTGATGAAAAAATAGCAGCTGGAATAACTAATATTTTTACAGACAGTGGCATTGAATTTCAAAAGTACTATGAAGGAACACAGTTATCAATATATGGATGTGTTTATTAAAACTTGCAGTGTACCAATTTGAAAGGAGGAGAGGACATGGATGATATTGCTGTATTGATCCCCTGCTATAATGAGGACAAAACAATTGAAAAGGTGGTATCAGATTTTAAGCGTGTGCTGCCTGACGCCGTCATTTATGTGTATGACAATAATTCAACAGATGACACAGAGAAGCTTGCAAAAAAGGCAGGAGCTGTAGTGCGTCATGAGTATCAGCAGGGAAAGGGAAATGTAGTGCGCAGAATGTTTCAGGAAATTGACGCACATTGCTACATACTTGTGGATGGGGATGACACTTACCCAGCAGAATCTGCTGCAAAAATGGTAAAGCTTGTACAGGAACACAATGCGGATATGGTAGTTGGAGATAGATTGTCATCTACTTATTTTGAGGAAAACAAGCGCCCATTCCACAATATAGGCAATTGTCTTGTTCGGGGAATGGTATCAAAACTTTTCCACGGAAGCATACGCGATATCATGACGGGGTATCGTGCATTCAGCTACCGTTTTGTAAAAACATTTCCAATTTTATCATGTCGGTTTGAGATAGAGACAGAAATGAGTATTCATGCGATTGACAAGCGTATGCAGGTGGAAAACGTGATTGTACCATATCGTGATCGACCAGAAGGAAGCGTGTCAAAGCTGAATACCTTCTTAGATGGTTGGAGTGTAATTAAGACGCTGATTCGTCTTTTCCGTATTTACAATCCATTTGCCTTTTTCGGTATAATAAGCATAATGTTGTTTCTAATTTCGCTAGTAATGTTTGTGCCAGTATTAATCACTTATATTGAAACAGGTCTTGTACCGCGCTATCCAACACTGATTGTCAGCGGATTTTTGTCAGTCGCAGCAATACAGCTTGCAGGCATTGGAATATCACTCCAAAATATGCTTCACAAAAATCGCCAGGACTTTGAATTAGAGCTGTATCATGCAGAAATTCAGGAGCGAACAGAAAAAGATTGTAAATAAAATATTTCATCATAAAAAATAAATCGCCTTCATATACTAGTAATAGGGCCAGTCGGTCAGGTCAAAACCGATTGAAAGCGGCAAAGCCCAATATCAGTATATGGAGGCGATTATGTTAGAGCTGCAAAAAAAACAGATACATATGAGCAGGAGCAAAAATACAGTGAGTGCGCAGGTCACATTTGATGAGGATTTTAATATTCCAGATGCGAAGCCAGATGTGGGAAGCGTACTGCTAAAGCAGGCAGATGCCGTGATGGAGGAACTTCGTCAGATTTCAGAAAAGGTAATCATAAAGGGACGGCTTGACTTTGAAATTTTATACGCCGTAGAGGGTTCTGGCAGAATGAAAAATTTGTCTGGTGCACTTACATTTGAAGAAAATGTGAGCTATCCAGGACTTGAGCCGGGCGATTATGTGCGCTGCCGCACAAAGGTAGAAGATATCAGTATTCGTGTTGTCAACTCAAGAAAGCTTCATATCAGCGCCGTACTTGGCGCGGAACTTTTTGCTGCATCGGCACAGCTTGAGGAGGCAGCAAGATCGCTTTCAGGAAAAGAAGATATCGCTGTACTTGGAAAAGATATGGAAGTGGTGTCTTTGCAGCTGCAAAAAAAGGATACATTTCGTATGGAGGATGATGTAGTTGTAGCTCCGGGAAAACCGCTTGCACAGTCACTTTTATGGAAATCACTTAGTCTTAGAAGTATGGAATATCAGGCTCAGGAAGACAAAATGCTCATTCAGGCAGAGGCAGCCTTATTTGTAATTTACGAGGCGGGACAGGAGCAGCTTCCTATGCAGTGGATGGAAAAGACGATCTCATTTACAGGAGAACTGCCGCTTGTTGGATGCCGTCATGAGATGATTCCATCGGTGGAGCCAGTTTTGATAAAAAAAGAGATTAGTATTCATCCAGACGAAGATGGAGAAAATAGAATATTCCATGTGGAAGCAGTAGTGGAGCTTGATATGAAGCTGTATCTTGAGGAAAAGGTACATTTGCTCTGTGATGCTTATTCAACAACAAAAGAAGTAGACACAAGCTATAAGACGGCTCATTTAGAAACACTTCAGATGAAAAATAAAGCAAAGTGCAGAATCACTGAAAAGATTCCGCTTCACAGTACTGACACCATGCTCCAAATTTGTCATAGTGAAGGAACAGTGTCAATTGATCGGACAGAGATTGTATCAGAAGGCATTCGTGTGGAGGGTGCTGTCTATGTGACTGTATTATATCTGGCAGCAAACGATGAACGACC
>OJME01001532.1_pt1 | contig 18165 bp, 13 predicted proteins | sample 1597151 | NCBI WGS metagenome assembly OJME01 (sample SAMEA2452118, study PRJEB22498) | human gut metagenome | biome: human feces; feature: human gut; material: feces | place: Australia | collected 2012
GCGAGACCTTTATCCCGGATTTTTCTGGCGACCTCTACGGCACCGACCCGGTGGTGGAGTTCTACGCCTACCTGAGTCCCAGCAAAAAGTTTGATACCCTGGACGAGCTGAAGGCCTGCATCGACCATGCAGCCCAGCGCGCCAAGGCCTATTTTGCAAAAGCATAGTAAAATTTTTCTTGCTTTTTGCACGGATTTCTGTTATACTAGCCATGTTACCGCGGCACGGGGCTGGGAGTATGCCCATTCGGGAGTACCGTTTTCCCGCATTCTGTGCCGACGGCAAATAAAATTTTATAAAGAGGTACTGTTACTATGAACAAGCAGGAAGTTATGGCCAAAGTCGCTCTGACCGAGAAGGACACTGGCTCCCCCGAGGTTCAGGTCGCTCTGCTGACCGCTCACATCAACGAGCTGAACGAGCACCTGAAGAAGAACCCTAACGATCACCACAGCCGCCGCGGTCTGCTGAAGATGGTTGGCCGTCGCCGCAATCTGCTGGCTTATCTCCAGAAGAAGGACATCGAGCGTTACCGTGCTCTGATCGCAACTCTGGGTCTGCGTAAGTAATTTTAACGGAGGGCAGGTACCGCAAAGGTACCTGCCCTTTGCTTTATGTATAACTCCATGTATCCCATGCGCACAAAATAGCGGTGGCAGCGTATTGCAGCAGTAAATCGAACGCCCGTGCCTGCGGGCAGGGACGCTGGATTTATTGCTATAATGCGCACGCCACGGCTTTTTGGATAGAACGATCCGAAAAACAAGGAGGCAGAAACAATGGCAATCGAATTTGGTTCCCGCAAAGAGACCTTTGACAACTTCAAGGTCTACGAAACCATGCTGGCCGGCCGCCCGTTCAAGGTTGAAATGGGCAAGATGTGTGGCCTGTCCAATGCCAGCGCACTGATCCGCTACGGCGAGACCTGCGTGATGTGCAACGTGGTCATGAGCCCCAAGCCCCGCGAGGGTGTGGATTTCTTCCCGCTGAACGTGGAGTACGAGGAAAAGCTCTACGCCGCAGGCCGCATTCCCGGCAGCTTTATGCGCCGTGAGGGCCGCCCCGGTGAGCGCGCTATCCTGACCAGCCGCGTGGTGGACCGCCCCATGCGCCCGCTGTTCCCCAAGGAGATGCGCAACGACGTGTGCATCACCATGACCGTGATGAGCCTTGACCCGGACTGCAGCCCCGAGATCGCCGGTATGATCGGCGCTTCTCTGGTGACCGCCGTGTCCGACATCCCCTGGAACGGCCCCATCGGCGGCGTGCAGGTGGGTCTGGTGAACGGCGAGATCGTGCTGAACCCCACGCAGGAGCAGCGCAAGGTGAGCGACCTGGCCCTGACCGTTGCCGCCACCATGGACAAGATCGTGATGATCGAGGCCGGTGCCAACGAGGTGGACGAGGACACCATGCTCAATGCCATCAAGGCCGCCCACGCTGAGATCAAGAAGATCATCACCTTCATCAACGGCATCGTTGCAGAGCGCGGCAAGCCGAAGATCGACTTCCAGGTGGTGGGTCTGGATATGGACGTGTTCCACGCCATCCAGAACAAGTATCTGGACGACTTCAAGGCCGCCATGGATACCGACGACAAGAATGTGCGGGATGTTGCTCTGCTGCCCATCATGGACAAGATCGCTGAGGAGTACCCCGATCTGTCTGACGCAGACCTCGACCTTGTCAGCTACAAGATGCAGAAGTACGTTGTCCGCCGTTGGCTGCTGGATGAGGGCAAGCGCGTGGATGGCCGCGGCATCAACGAGATCCGCCCGCTGGCTGCCGAAGTGGGCATCCTGCCCCGGGTCCACGGCTCCGGTATGTTCACCCGCGGCCAGACCCAGGTGCTGACCACCTGCACCCTGGGCGGCACCAAGGACAACCAGCTGATGGACGACCTGACCGACGAGCAGACCAAGCGTTACATCCATCACTATAACTTCCCGCCGTACAGCGTTGGCGAAACCAAACCGCTGCGCAGCCCGGGCCGCCGCGAAATCGGCCATGGCGCACTGGCAGAACGCGCACTTTTGCCGGTAATTCCTTCCGAAGAAGAATTCCCGTATGCAATCCGCCTGGTTTCCGAAACTCTGGAATCCAACGGTTCTTCCTCCATGGGCAGTGTTTGCGCAAGCACCCTTTCCCTTATGGATGCAGGCGTGCCTATTAAAGCACCGGTTGCCGGCGTAGCAATGGGCCTTGTAAAAGACGGCGATTATTTCACCATCCTTACTGATATTCAGGGCCTTGAAGATGCTCTCGGCGATATGGACTTTAAGGTTGCCGGTACTAAAAACGGCATTACCGCCATCCAGATGGATATTAAGATTGACGGCATCAACAAGGAAATTTTCAAACAGGCTCTGGCACAGGCTAAACGCGGCCGTGAACACATCATGGGCATTATGCTTGACTGCATTGCTGAACCGCGCAAAGAACTGTCCAAATACGCTCCGAAAATTACTACCATCCATGTTGACCCCGAAAAAATCAGCAAAATTATTGGCCCCGGCGGCAAAACCATTAAAAAGATTGTTGAAGAAACCGGCGCCAAAATTGATATTGAAGAAGACGGCCGCGTATATATTGCCGCAGTTAACAGCGAAGAAGCTGCAAAAGCTATCGATATGATTAACGGCATTACCGCAGAAGCGGAAGTCGGCAAAGTTTACACCGGCAAAGTTACCCGCCTGATGGCATTTGGTGCTTTTGTTGAAATTCTGCCGGGCAAAGAAGGTCTGGTTCATATTTCCCAGCTTTCTACCGAGCGTGTAAATAAAGTTGAAGATGTTGTTTCCGTAGGCGATGAAATCGTTGTAAAGGTTACGGAAATCGACCAGAAGGGCCGCATTAACCTGTCCCGCAAAGCAGTGCTGGCAGGCGGCTTAAGCAAATAATTTAAGTAAAAACTAAATCCCGCTGAATTATTTTCGGCGGGATTTTTTATAGTGAGGTGTACTATGAAATTACGTGGTTTTGAAAAAATTACTTCCTTTGAAGAAGTTGAATTTCCTATGCCGGAACGCAAAACAAAAATGGCGGCCGGGTACGATATCTGCTTGCCGCAGGACGTTACCATTAAGGCGCATACGCTGCAAATGGTGCCGACAGGTGTAAAAGCCTATATGCAGGACGACGAGTTTTTGGGCGTACATATCCGCAGCAGCATAGCGGTTAAAAAAGGGCTGGCGCTGGTGAACAACGTTGGCATTATTGATGCTGACTATTACAATAACGAGGACAACGAAGGGCATATTATGCTGGGGCTGTATAACACGACGGACAGCGACGTAACCCTGGCAAAGGGCGAGCGAGTAGCACAGGGCATTTTTTACAAATACCTTACGGCTGATGGCGACAGTGCCGACGCAACCCGCAGCGGCGGCTTTGGCAGTACGGGTGAGAAATAAACTGTACCCTTAAAAATTAAATAATACTAAAATTTAAATTACAGGTTTTAAAAGACTGCTTGTAAGTGCAAACGCGCTTGCAGGCAGTCTTTTTTTGCGTAAAAACGGAGTTAAGTTAAAGGCCAATAGTAGAAATTTTATTTTAAAAGTGATATAATACATAATAATTGATTGTAAAATAAAGTTATAATAAGTTTTAAATAAAATTAAGCCAAGGGTGAGCAAACGTGGCAGAAAATCTGCAAAAAATAAATAAGTATACCAATATTATTTTACCGTTTGTGTTAATTTGTGTTGATTACATCGCTATAGTATGTGCAGAAGAACTTGCCTTCAACTTCCGTAACTTCTATACCGGTAATCACAGCCTGCATATCTCCTGGCTCAACTTCTGGGTAGTATTCCCCTTACTTTACCTTATCTTCTTAAACATCGAACAGCTTTACAACCGCCGCGCTCAGTTCTGGCAGATAATCCAAAAACTCTTTATTACCAGCTGTTACGCTGTTACAAGCATTATCATATTACTCTATATAGCGCGTATTGCAGGCTCAACCTCCAGAATGTTTATCGCAGTATTCTGGATATTGAGCTTTATACTGCTTGTAATCTTTCGTTATATCGTAAAAAAGATACTTGAAAAATACCAGCTTCTGCAAATACCCGTACTTATCATTGGCGCAGGCAAAACGGCAGAACTACTTGTGCAAGGCATCAAAAACGATGCCGGTATGGGGTATAAAATAATAGGACTTTTAGAAGACAACAATGTAGAACAGGGCATACTTGAAAACTACCCTGTCTTAGGTAAATTCAGCGACGCAGAACAAGTAATAGTAAAATACAATATCAATCACGTCTTTATAGCAGCACCGGGCTTAGAACAAGGTAAACTAACAAAACTAATCTACAAAGTACAGCCCTTAGTAAAAAGCATGGGCGTAATACCAAACCTTGTAGGTGTACCTATGGGCGGAATAGAAGCAGAAAGCCTGTTTAACGAAAAACTAATGCTTTTGCGCTTAAAGAATAACCTTGCAAGACCAATAAACAGATGGATAAAAACAATCTTTGACTACGTGCTTACAGTAACAGGCACAATAGCAATAAGCCCGATACTCATAGTAATAGCCTTATGGATATACAAAGATTCACCGGGGCCGGTAATATTTAAACACAGGCGTATAGGCAAAAACGGTAAAGAATTTAACTGTTATAAATTCCGCAGCATGTGCGTAGATGCTAAAGAGAAATTAGAACACTTGCTCAAAACAGACCCGGAAGCAAAAGCGGAGTATGAAAAATACCATAAACTTGAAAATGACCCAAGAGTAACAAAATGCGGAAAATTTTTACGTAAAACCAGCATTGATGAATTACCGCAAATTTTTAATGTGCTTAAAGGTGAAATGAGTTTAATAGGTCCACGTCCATATATGGTAAGCGAATATCAGGAGGAAAAAGATCTTTTAAAAAATATTATAATTGCAAAACCAGGGATAACAGGGTATTGGTAAGTGTCAGGAAGAAATGATGTAACTTTTAAAGAAAGAATAGCCATGGAAGACTGGTATGTGACAAACTGGAATTTATGGATAGATTTAATAATTTTATATAAAACATTTAAAGTGGTATTTAGCAAGAAAGGTGCGTATTAAGTTTGGATAAGCCTATTAAGGTTTTGCAAATAATAGGAGATGTAGTAGGTGGCGGAGTTGAAACGGTAATAATGAATTATTATCGTAATATTGATAAAACAAAAATACAATTTGATTTTGTAGTACACAAAGGTGCTTTGCTGCAATATATTACACAAGTAAAAAACTATGGCGGAAAAGTATATGAAATAACATCTTATAAAAGTAATATTTTAAAATATACTTATGAAATTTATAAAATTATAAAAGAAAATAATTATGAGATTGTCCACTCTAACATGAATTCTTTAAGTGGATTTCCTTTATTTGCAGCTTACTTAGCAGGTGCGAAAGTACGTATATTGCATAATCATACAACGGATAACCCTGCAGAAGGAATAAGAACAATAGCCAAAAGAATACTTCGTCCATTTGCAAGATTATTTGCAAATCAATATTGGGCTTGCAGTAAATTAGCAGCTGAATGGATGTATGGTAAAAATACAGTAACAAATGGCAAAATAACAATTATAAATAATGCTATAGACCTTGAAAAATTTAAATTTAATAAAGAAAAAAGAGAAAAGTTAAGAAAAAAACTTGGTATAGAAAACTGTTTTGTGATTGGTCATGTAGGGCGATTTGTAAAAACCAAAAATCATGAATTTTTGATTGAGATTTTTAATGAAGTATTAAAACAAAAGAGTAATGCCAAATTGTTACTTATTGGAGATGGTAATTTAAAATCATTAATAGAAGCAAAAGTCCAAAATTTAGGTATAGAAAAAGCTGTTATATTTTTAGGTGTAAGAAACGATGTAGCAGATTTATATAATGTTATGGATGTATTTGTGTTTCCATCATTATATGAAGGATTAGGAATGGCGGTAATAGAAGCACAAGTTAATAGTTTACCTACTATTGTGTCTATAGCAATTCCGGCAGAAGCAAAAATAAGCGAATATATAAAATTTATTTCATTACAGCAACCTTTAAAAGATTGGTTGAATGAAGTAGAGAATGCAAAAAGAAAAGAATTAAATATAAGTGATGAATTGCTTAAAAAATTTGATATTAGGGAAGAAAGCAAGAAGTTGGAAAATTTGTATTTGAAGTTAATAAAAGGAAAGAGTAGAACATGAATTCTAAAATAAGTATTATTGTTCCTGTATATAATGTGGAAAAATATCTTTCTCGTTGCATAGAAAGTCTGTTAGTACAGACGTATACAAACTTTGAAATTATTTTAGTTGATGACGGATCTTTAGATTGCTGCCCAGTAATATGCGATAAATACGCTGCTAAGTATAAAAATATTCACGTTATTCACAAAGAAAACGGTGGGCTTGCAGATGCTAGAAATGCGGGAATGAAAGTTGCTAAAGGCGAGTATGTTACGTTTGTAGACAGCGATGATTATGTAAATTCTTTGTATCTAGAAATGTTGATTAAAGGGATCAATCGTGGTGCGGATATCTCCCTGTGTGACTTTGTAGAAGTATATGATGATGGGGTGAATCAGAAACTAGAAAAAACGCAAATTGTAATAGATGTATTAGGAGCTAAAGAAGCTCTAACAGAAGTTTTGTATCAGCGATTTCATGATGTGTCAGCATGTGGGATCTTATTACCTTTTGCGTTGGCACAACAATATCCTTTTCCAGAAGGAAAATTATTTGAGGATTTGTATACTACGTATAAATTTTATTTAGAAACTGAGCAAGTGGCTTTTATACGTGCACCACTCTATTATTATTTTCAACGAATAGGAAGTATTATGAGTAAAAGAGATGATACATTTATCCATGATCTTTTGCAAGCCTCTGATTTATTGGTCAATGCATGTAAAGGACAAGGAAAAAATGTAGAACAAGCTGCTTTGAATAAGCAGTTTAGCAATTACTGTCGACTTATTTTACAACCATCTAATTTGCAAAATAAATATCCGGAAGTATACAGGGATGTTGTAAAAACCTTAAAACGTCATCGCTTATCTATATTATTAGATCATCGAGCGAGGTGGAAAAATCGATTGGCGGCATTAGCACTCTTTGGTGGTGTAGCAGGGTTGCGATTTGCTTTTAAGTTCAAATAGTGATATTAGCTATAATGGTAGTGTTAAAGAGTGTGGAAATAGATTGAAGGAGATAAAAAGTGATTGATATAAAACAAATAAAAAAAGAAATTTCTAAATATGATGTGATTTCCTTCGATCTTTTTGATACGCTTATAAAGCGAGATTGTTATAAGCCAACAGAAATTTTTTACTTTATAGAGCAGAAAGTAGACCAAGAATTTGGTAGAAAAAGCAATTTCTCAGTTGAACGTATGAGAGCAGAGATTGTTGCGCGAAAAAAAGCGAAAGCAGAAGAAGTGACAATTGAGGAGATTTATAATGTACTAACAGGTGGTTTTTCATGTTCCGAAAAAGAGTTAATCAGATACATAGAAGAAGAGTGTGAATATAACCTTTGCCAATGGAATCCGTTAATAAAGCGAGTTTATGATTATTGTGTGGATAAAGGCAAAAGAATTTTCATTGTAACAGATATTTATCTTCCTGAAGAACTGATTCAGCGGATTCTTTATAAACTGGAAATCCGCTATGATATGCTTTTTGTTTCCTCAACGATAAGAAAAATGAAGCAAAATGGTTCTCTTTTTCAATATGTGTTGAATGAAAGTAAAATTACACCCGATAGAATCATTCATATTGGTGACAATAAGAAAAGTGATTATTTAATACCTAAAAAAATGGGGATTAATGCTATCCTGATTCCTAGAAATAGCAAAATTAATTTATATTATAATGAAAGATTGTATAGAAAAAATTTTGATTATGCAAATCTATGCTCTTTCATTAACAATCATGCGAATACGCATTCGTGGGATGCAATTTATACAAATACTTCTTTTGATTTTTTTTCTGAAACTGGCTACGAAGTACAAGGTCCGGTACTTTATGGGTATGTGAACTGGCTTAGTGAGCAATTTAGATTAGATGGTATCGAAAAAGTATTCTTTTTATCCCGTGATGGGCAGTTAATGCAGAAGGCTTATGAGAAATTGAAGAATATTTTGCCTAGTACATATATGTATGCATCACGCAAGGCGTTGATCATACCTTCACTTTGGATGACGTCTTCTATCTCTGAAATCAGTGAAAGTATATTTTGGGGACGTAGAGGTACGATTCAGGATTTTTTAAAAAAGATTGGATTGAATCCAACAGAATTTGAAAAAGATTTTACTGTTGCTGGATTTTCTTTAGTGGATGATTGTGAATACAGTGATTTGTGGCAGAAGCCTGATTTTATCGAAGTCTTTGAAAAAAAGGTAAAGCAAAAAATGATAGCTAATAGTTATCAAATGTATTGTTTACTTACTAGCTATCTGAAACAGATCAATTTTTCTGGCAAAGTAGCTGTGGTAGATATTGGTTGGTACGGTCACATGCAAAATGCACTGGAAAAAGTTATAAAGGCGGCTAATATTTCTGCAGAAATTCATGGTTATTATTTGGGATTGCGTCCGGAATCTCCTTTATTAGATCATATGGAAGCAAAGGGATATCTTTTTGATAAAGATAAATATGATAATTTTTCAATGATGGAAGTGCCATTTAATTCTATTGTTGAAATGCTTTTTACAGCAAATCATGGTACTACAAAAGGGTATAAAGAAGAAAACGGGAATATTGAACCTATTTTGGGTCAATGGGAGTACGATAATGTAGTTTATAAAAAAGATTACAATGCAATCCATGCTTGTCAAGAAGGGGCATTGGCCTTTATTGATGATATGTTAATAGAAAAAAAATATTTTCTTTTTAAAACTGATTCAATGATAACGTTTGCTAATTGGTTTCAACTTGGGCGGTTTCCATCTATTAAAGCAGCAACATATTTTGGAAATCTACATTTTTTGGATGATAGAGTGAAAACTCTAGCCAAGCCACGATTAAAATTTAATTACCTGATCCATCCAATTATATTGTTATGTGATCTTCGTGATTCTTTGTGGCGTATGGGATTTTTTACAAGGGTTTTCGGAACTTGGTTCCCCTATGCTTTGTGTTACGAAACGATGAAGAATATTTATATGTTTTTAATAAAAATACTTCATAAAAGATAGCATAATGAGAAAATAGTATTGGTTTATGTATTTATTTATTTCTTTCTTTCTTGCCATATTTATTAATAAAGTTATTGTTTCAATATTTGTATTAATTTATTATTTAATAAGATAGGCTGAAAAATTATTCTTATTTAAGGTAGAATGTTGCTATTATATATAAGACAAGGAGAATTTGTATGGGAACGGAAACAAAAACATATTTTAAAGCAAGTATACAAGAAGCGAAAAATCAATTAGCGCATTCTGAATTACAACAAGTTGTACCCAAAAAACATATACATAAAATTACTTTTGTATTTCCTGATGTACCACATACGATTTCAGGCGGATTGAAAATGGTATTTGAATATGCAAACCGTCTGACTATGAGAGGATATGAAGTAAGAATAGCATTTGATTGTCACGAAGGGATTCATGCCAAAAGAAAGTATATCCCACTTTTTTTGAAACGTAATTTCTTGTATCCGTTATTTATTATGTATTATCCTACATGGTTTAAACTGAATCAAAAAGTAAAAAAAATCTTGTTGAAAGATGGCATTAATGATAAAGAAATTCCTGATAGTGATGTTATTATTGCTACTGCAGTACGGACAGCTGAACCTGTATCTCGTTTGAGTGCAGCTAAAGGTAAAAAACTTTACTTTATACAAGGCTTTGAAAACTGGACACCAGATTGGCCAACTGAACGCGTAGAAAACACATATCGTTTAGGTATGAAAAACATTGTTGTAGCACAATGGTTAGCAGAAAAACTAAAAAATGCTGGAGCTGATTGTATTTTAATTCCCAATGGCATTGATTTTAATACGTTTAATTTAGATATACCTATTAGAAAACGGAGAAATCATGTTATTTCGATGTTGTATCATGTTGCGCCGCATAAAGGAGCTAAATATGGCATCAAAGCGCTTCAGCAACTTAAAGATATCTATCCAGATTTGGAAGCGTTTCTTTTTGGTACGACTGAACGACCAGCAGAGTTACCTACTTGGATACAGTATACCCATAATGCACAGCAGGTACAGCTTAGAAAAATTTATAACAATTCTACCATTTATCTTTGTCCTTCTATTGCGGAATCATTTGGACTAACTGGAGCAGAAGCAATGGCTTGTGGCGCAGCTTATGTATCTAGTGATTATGGTGGAGTTCATGAATATGCAGAAGATAAGAAAAATGTTCTGCTTTCACCTCCTGGTGATGTTGAGAGACTTGTAGAGCATGTTTCTTATCTTTTTGAGCATCCAGAAGAACGTATCCGTTTAGCAGAAAATGGAAATAAGGATGTGCAACAACTCAATTGGGAGAGAAGTCTAGATAAATTTGAAGAAGTATTGCATTCATAAAATTTTATTTAAATATTCATGAATGTAATTGGAGGTTGTGTATGAATAGAAAAATTATTGACATGTTATTTATACTAATTTTGATTTCAGCGCCATTTAAACTTGCTCACCATATTTTCGCATTGCCAGGATTTATTGGCGGCCCTTTTGCACGTGATTTTGTAATATGGCCATTATTGATAGGACTTCTTTATACATTGTATTGTCAATGGAAATATGGAAATGTATTCTATGAATGGCATAAGTTTAAAAAATATATTATTGTTTATGTTATGATGCTTCTTGTTTCTTTGACATGGGGCTTTATTATTTATCCTTATTGGGATATGTTTTTTAATGGGCAGGCTGTAAATAATGCTAAATTTGCAATAGCATTGGGATTCTTTAATAAGGTAGGTATAAATGTAGAAGAAAATACAGTTTTGATATTTTGGCTTGTATTGAAATTTGTAAAAAATATTATTTTAAATTCTTTTTATACTTTTGGCGGCGCTTACATGATTTTTTGTTGGTATCATAACCAGATTGATAAAGCATTGAACCTTTTGAAAAATGTAACAGCCTGTTTTTTGGTTGTAGTTGTCTTTTATGGGGTTGTTGATATGTGCTATCAAAATGGTCAGATGTGGGCACAGAACTTTATTGCGTTTATGTGGCCAATTTTGCATACTAATACAGAATCTTCACATTATTCTATGTTCCTTGGTGCAAGGAACAGATCCTTATTTCTTGAGGCTTCTTATTTTGGTATTTATATGGCTTTTGCATTTCCTGTTTTATGGTGGAAATTATTAGAATCTAAAGGGAAAATTCGTTGGTGCTTGGCGTTGCTTTACTTAATTCTAGCTTGCGAAGTTTTTTTAGCACAATCAAGAACAGGTACGGCATTATTTTTGGGAGAATTATTACTACTAGTGTTAGCGGCTATCTATAAAAAGAATCGTAGTTTTTTTACTTTCGTTATTTGTTTGTTTGTAGGGGCGATTGTTTCTTTTGGTGGCTCTATATTTTTTTTGCAGAATTTGCAGGTTCCAGCAGTTTTAAGTGATAAGACCCCGTTGGCTACGAAAAAAGCTTTAATTATACAACAAAACCAAAGGAAAAATAACGAAATAAGTACAGAAACTTATTTAAATGATTCATTGTTATCACTAATTGACGAAGAAAAAGCGGGAAAACGTGCAGGAAGTAATCATGTGCGTTTAGGTATAACCAAGGCCAATATAGAGATTGGTTTACAACATCCGCTATTGGGAGTTGGATCAGGATTAGATACTGCATACTTGTATGAAAAATTTAAGGATGATCAAAATGGGGAGATAAAATATCGTTTTATAAAACCTCTCGAAGAAAAAGGATTACTAAGCAGCGGTTCGCCTGTTATGTGCGAATATTCATCTCAATTTATGCAGACTGGCTTTTTGGGTATCTTCTTTTTTATTTTGCCTATGGGATATATACTTGTTTGTTTTTTGCGAAGATTGTACAGAAAAATAGATAATGAAAAAGAATTTTATGCTATTTTATTTATAACATTAGCAGACATAGGAATTTTTGCTACAGGCTTTGGAAATACGGTTAATATTACATATTGCTATTGGCTTATACTCGGAATTAGTTATGTAGTGGAGTATACTTTAAGAGAACGTAAACAATTGATAATTGATAAGGTGGAAAAATGCGCATAGGAAAAATTACATTAGATGGTTACTTTAATTATGGTAATTTGTTGCAAAACTATGCCTTACAACAGGTTCTATTAAGATATGCAACTAAAGTTGATACGCTTTGGCATACTGAAGATAATTTTCTGCCTCAAACCTATTGGCAATGGACTTGGAAGCAGCCTGTCAAATATTTAATTAATTGGAAAAATTTTCGTACAGATTTTTTTAGTGGACTAATAGGTTATGAAATGGTAAGACAGGGTAAGCTAAAAGATTGGGCGGATCGGTATATTTATTTTAGAAAAGATGTAAAAGAATTAAGCAAAGTAATAGATGAGTATGATTATTTTGTTACTGGTAGTGACCAAGTATGGAATCCTTACTTTAATAATAATGCCTATTTACAAGAAAATTTGCTTATGTTTGCTCCTTCCCAAAAGCGTATTTCTTATGCGGCTAGCATCTCTGCGCCAACTATTCCAGATAATCAAATTGCAATTTATAAGGAAGGTTTTGCAGGTATGCATGGATTATCTCTTCGCGAGCAGGCCGGAGCCAATTTGGTGAAAGCAATATCCGGGCGCGATGCGGAGGTACATGTAGATCCTACTTTGCTTCTTACTCCGCAGGAATGGGATGAAGTGAGTTGTGTTCCGGCATGGTATAGTGGAGAAAAATATATTCTTACTTATTTTTTGGGCAATAGACCGGATTCTATTATTCAAAGTATAGCTAAAGAAACAGGATTAGCAGTAGTGAATCTTTTAGATGAAAAAGTTTATGAGCATTATGTTACAGGTGTGGATGAGTTTCTTTGGGCAGTCAAACATGCCAGTTTGATATATACAGATTCTTTCCATGGTACGGTTTTTTCAATTCTGTATCGGACACCATTTGTAGTGTGCGACCGATTAGGAAATATTATAACGGAAAAAATGGGATCACGCATTGATAATCTTCTTAACCTATTTGGATTAGGGAGCAGACGTGGGACGAATGAAAATGGCTATATAATCCCTTCTCCTATGGATTCTCCAAACTGGTCTAATGTAGATAAAGTATTGGAAAAAGAGCGGAAAAGGTCCGCAGAGTATTTTGAAAGAGTGCTTGGAAAGTAAGTAATAAATGAAAATACATTAAATAAAAAAACAGATTTGAGGTTAATTGGATAATGGCTGAGACAGCTAAATATCAAAGTAGTAACCGGCGAATTGCAAAAAATACATTATTTTTGTATTTACGCCAGATTTTGATTTTAATTGTTTCCCTTTATACATCGCGAGTAGTGCTGCAAACGTTGGGTGCTGATGATTATGGAATATATAGCCTGATTGGCAGTTTTGTTGCAATGTTTGGTGTTATATCAGGAGCTTTTGTAGTGGCTATTACTCGCTATATGTCATATGCTATGGGAAACTATGATAAGCAGAAGTTTACTTTATTATATTCAACTTCTGTATGGTTGATGTTGCTTATGGGGGGCGTTATAGCCATAGTAGTTATCGGTTCAGGTTTTTGGTATGTGCAGAATATGATGGTACTTCCAGCTGAACGAATTGAGGCAACATTATATGTATTAGTATTTTCGGCTATTTCTTTTTATATTAATTTGCTTAGTGTTCCTTATACATCACTTATTGTAGCTCATGAGAAAATGCAGGCCTTTGCCTATATTGCGCTTGCAGAAGTGATTTTTAAATTGGCTATTGTTCTTATATTGCCATTGATTACTTTTGATAAATTGATTACATACTCCTTTTTGACGGTAACTGCTGCATTAATTGTGCGTGTGCTTTATATGTGGTACTGTAAATCAAGATTTGCAGAATGCCGGTTTAGTTGGCATATGGACACGTTGCTGTTGAAAGATATGATGAAATTCGTTCAGTGGGCATTTTTAGGTAATGGAGCTGTAGTTTTAAAAGAGCAAGGAATTAGTATAATTTTAAACTTATTTATGGGAACAACTATTAATGCTGCGCGTGGGTTGGCTAACAGCGTTAATGGTGCTGTAAGTAGTTTTGTAAATAATTTTATTCAAGCTGCACAACCACAGATAACAAAATTATATGCTTCTGAGCAACTTGATAAAATGTGTCACTTGATTTGCCTCAGCAGCCGATTTTCTTATTATTTGATTTTTTTGTTGAGTTTACCATTAATAAAAAATATAGATTATATTTTAAATGTTTGGCTTGGAGAAATACCACCATATACAGCTGTTTTTATTGAATTAACTCTTGTTGATTCATTAATAAGCAGTTTATCAGGACCGTTACTTTATGGTACATTAGCAGAAGGTCATATAAAGGTCTACGAAATTCTTTTGACGATTACTTACACACTTAGTATTCCAATGTCGTATGCAATACTAAATGCGGGATTATCGCCTGTATGGGTATATATAATGTTGGTAGTGTTAAGGGTTATTGTTTTATTGTATCTTCTGTGGCAAGGAAAATTATATGGAATGCACTTTAGTATGTTTGGGCGAAGTGTTATTAAATATATTTTTATTGTTACAGTACCGACTGTTTTATTTGCCTATTGGATGAACTTACAGGCATTGGTTGTATTACAGTTTTGGCGTTTTTGTTTAGAATCTTTATTAGTTATTTTATTTGCAGGTGTTCTTATTTTGACAATAGGAATAAGTTCTTCAGAACGAACTACACTTTTTCAAATTTTGAAAAGTAAGATTCATATGATTTAGAAAGAGAGGATTTGTAATGAATCAAATAGGAAAATACAGCAGCGAACGCAATATCCAGATGTTGATTTATCTTTTGAAACAACATAATATTAGAAAAGTAATTGCTAGTCCTGGGACATCTAATATAAATTTTGTTGCCAGCGTTCAGTTTGATGACTACTTTCAGGTATATTCATGTGTAGATGAACGTTCTGCAGCTTATATGGCATGCGGTATGGCAGAGGAATCCGGTGAACCGGTAGTTTTAACATGTACTGGTGCTACTGCATCACGTAATTATGTTCCGGGATTAACAGAGGCTTATTATAGAAAAATACCTGTATTAGCTGTTACGGCTACCCAGCATCTTGGGCGTATTGGCCAAAATATGCAGCAGGTATTGGACCGCAGTATACAGATGAAAGATTTGGCCAATTATAGTATGCAATTAACAACAATCCACAGCCAAGAAGATGAGTGGGCCGCCGGAGTAAGGATTAATGAAGCGCTTTTAGAACTTCGCCATAATGGCGGTGGACCAGTGCATATTAATTTAGAAACCCAATATAGTCAGGACTTTTCAGAAAAAGAGTTAAAACCGGTGAAGGTAATCAGACGCTATTGCTATGGTGATGAAATGCCTGCAATAACTGCTGCAAAGGTTGGTATATTTGTTGGAAACCATAGTAAATGGAGTAATGCACTGACGGAAGCGGTGGATGCTTTTTGCCAAAAATATGATGCTGTGGTATTTACTGACAATACAAGTAATTATCGGGGAAAATATAATGTGCTTGCGCCATTAATGGCATCTCAGGATTTATGTACATTTGATGAAACAGCAGTTGATTTACTTATTGATATTGGAAATGTTACTGGTGCTTCGATTGAAATCCGTTCAAACGAAATTTGGCGTGTTAATCCTGATGGGGTTATTCGTGATACGTATAAAAAATTAACAAAGGTTTTTCAAATGGAAGAGGTTGTATTTTTTAATTACTATGCTGCTGCTGATAGCAGTAACAAAAGTAGTGGCTTTTTGCAAAAATGTAAAGATGTACAAAATATGCTTTACCACAGCATAGGAGATTTACCTTTTTCTAATGTTTGGATTGCTCAGCAAACGGCTTCTAAAATTCCAGTTAATAGTATTATTCATTTTGGTATCTTAAATTCGTTGCGTGCTTGGAATTTCTTTGAAATTCCGGAAAGCGTACTAGGTTATTCTAATACCGGCGGATTTGGAATTGATGGAAATGTTTCTTCTTTGATTGGTGCATCTTTGGCTCAACAAGACATTCTTCACTTTGGTATTGTTGGAGACTTAGCTTTTTTTTATGACATAAATTCTTTAGGAAACCGTCATGTGAGCAATAATGTAAGAATTATGCTTGTAAATAATGGACGTGGTACGGAATTCCGTAATTATAACAATCCAGCAGAACAATTTGGTAAAGATGCAGATGCTTATATGGCAGCTGCCGGTCATTTTGGTAATAAATCACATTTGCTTATCCGTCATTACGCAGAAGACTTGGGATATGAATATTTATCAGCAGATTCCAAAGAGAGTTACTTAAAAAATATTGATAGATTTTTAACGCCAGAAATTACGGATAGGCCTATGTTATTTGAAATTTTTACAGATAGTAAAGATGAAAGTGATGCAATTTACTTGATGCGTCATTTGGCTGTTTCTAAAAAAGGTGAGGCTAAACAGGTGGTTAAGAAAGTATTAGGAGAAAAAGGGGTGAGTGTAGTAAAAAAACTGCTGGGGAGATAATGTAAGAAATATCAGGTACTAAATGTAATAAGATTTCATAACTGTTATTTGATAAACGGAGAAGTGAGTAATGCGCATTTTAATTTTAGGCGGCACTGGTGCTATGGGATTAGCTTTGGTACAAATTTTATGTGAACAAAGCAGCAATGAGATTTTTGTCACATCTAGAAAAGATTATGATGATAAAGAGAATGTGTACTATATCAAAGGTAATGCACAGGATGATGTTTGGATAAAAAAAGTTCTTGCATTAAAACCTTGGGATGTTATTGTGGATTTTATGATTTATTCAACAGAACATTTCAGAAAACGACATTCTTTGTTGCTGAGTTCTGCTGTGCAGTATGTATTTTTTAGTTCCAGCCGTGTATATGCTGATGCTCATGGAGAAAAAATTACTGAGGAAACACCTCGACTATTAGATACTACAAAGGATCAAATATATCTAAAAACAGATGAATATGCTTTGGCTAAAGCGCGTGAAGAAAATATTCTGCGAAATTCTGAACAAAAAAACTGGACAATTATCCGTCCTTATATTACTTATAATGACGAACGGCTGCAGCTTGGCACCATGGAAAAAGAAGCTTGGCTTTACCGTGCTATACAAGGCAGAACGGTTGTATTTACCAAAGATGTTGCAGATACCATAACTACTATGACTTATGGTTACGATGTTGCTAAAGGCATTGCATCTATTATAGGAAAAGAGAGTGCTTTGGGACAAATATTTCATATTACACAACCTAATTTTATGACTTGGCGTGAAGTAGCAAATATATATCAGAAAACCTTTAAAAAGATTACGAATCGGGAAATGAAAATTAAATATCTAAATAATGCAAAGGAATTTTCTGAAGTATTTTCAAATCACTGGCAAGTATACTGCGACAGACTTTATCCGCGTACTTTTGATAACAGCAAGATTTTAGGCTTTTTGGGAGAAGATTATTCTTGGGTTTCAATGGAAAATGGACTTATTAATTGTATTACTAGGTTTGTAGAGGGAAAACAACATTTTCTCACTATCAATTGGGAAGCAGAAGGCTGGATGGATAGGCAGACTGGAGAAAGAACATTATTGTCAGAAATTCCTACTGCAAGTCAGCGCATTGCCTACATTTTTACAAGATATCTTCCTTATGAAATAGCATCTTTTTTACTAAATTGCTTGAGAAATATTAAAAAAATAGTAAAATTATAATTTGTAAAGAGAAAATAGCTATAAACTATTTTGCACTTGTATTCTTTGGTTTATTGAGGTGTAACATGAAACTCATTATCACCGGCGGGGCCGGATTTATAGGAAGCAATTTTATATATTATCAGCTTGAACATCATCCTGAGGATGAATTTATTTGCTTGGATAAGCTGACGTATGCAGGAAATTTAAGTAGCTTAAAAGATGCGATGGAGCAGCCGAACTTTAAGTTTGTGCGCGGCGATATTGCAGGCCGTGATTTTGTTTACAGCTTGTTTGAAACAGA
>OJME01001537.1_pt1 | contig 18116 bp, 14 predicted proteins | sample 1597151 | NCBI WGS metagenome assembly OJME01 (sample SAMEA2452118, study PRJEB22498) | human gut metagenome | biome: human feces; feature: human gut; material: feces | place: Australia | collected 2012
CTAATACTTCTAATGAGGGTGAGATTAGAAAGACTATTTTAAATAATGATTTAGTGGATTGTATAGTAGCTCTTCCTGATAAGTTATTCTATACAACAGGTATTCCTGTTTGTATTTGGTTCTTTAATAGAGATAAAAAACACAAAGGACAGACTTTATTTATAGATGCTCGTAAAATGGGTGATATGGTAAATAGAAGACTGAGAGAGCTTAGTGAGGAGGATATTAAAAAGATTTCTGATACTTATATTAGTTGGCAAAAGGAAGAAAATTACGAAGATGTAAAAGGATTCTGTAAAGTTGCTAATATGGATGAGATTAAGGATAATGATTATATTTTAACTCCTGGTAGATATGTGGGTATTGAGGATGTTGAAGATGATGGTGAGCCTTTTGAGGAGAAGATGGAAAGACTTACTAAGACTTTATCTGAGCAGTTTGCAAAGTCAAGGGAGCTGGAAGATGAGATAAGAAAGCAACTTGGAGGAATTGGATATGAGTTGTAGTGAGTGGAAATAGTATAGTTTAGGAGATATATGTGAAAATATTTTTAGTGGTGGAACGCCATCAACAAAAAATACTAACTATTGGAATGGAAGTATTCCTTGGTTATCATCTGGAGAGACAAGAAATAACTTTATAAATTCAACTGAAAAAACAATTACTTTAGATGGTGTTAATAACTCGTCAACTAAACTTGCTAAAAAAGGTGATATAGTTATAGCTTCGGCTGGACAAGGTTATACAAGAGGTCAAACTTCTTTTTGTAATATTGATACGTATATTAATCAATCATTAATAGCTATTAGAACAAATAATGCTAAAATACACAATAAATATCTATATTATAACTTAAAGGGAAGATATGATGAACTACGTCAGTTATCTGATGGACATAGTATTAGAGGTAGTTTAACAACAAAGATAATAAAAGATTTAGTTATTAAATTACCGTCATTAGAGGAACAAGAAAAAATAGCTAATATTTTATCTTCTTTAGATGATAAAATAGAGTTAAATAATGAGATGAATAAGACTTTAGAGGAGATGGCTCAGAGTATCTATAAAAGATGGTTTGTTGATTTTGAGTTTCCTAATGAAGATGGTCAGCCTTATAAATCTAGTGGTGGAGAGATGGTTGAAAGTGAACTTGGAATGATTCCTAAGGGATGGGAAGTAGGAAGTTTTAGCGATATTAGTGAAATATTAGATTCTAAAAGGATACCATTATCTAAACGAGAAAGAGAGAAAAGAGCAAATATATACCCTTATTATGGTGCAGCATCATTAATGGATTATGTTGATGACTATATATTTGAAGGAATACATGTATTAATGGGTGAAGATGGAACTGTTATAGATAAAGATGGATTTCCGATACTTCAATATGTAGGAGGAAAGTTTTGGGTAAATAATCATGCACATGTACTGAAAGGGAAAAATGAATTTAGCAATGAATTTGTTTATTTATATTTAAGTAATACTAATGTTACTCATTTAGTAACAGGAGCTGTTCAACCAAAAATAAACCAAAAAAATCTAACTTCATTAAAATTGCCAATACCTGATAAAAATATGACTGTTAAGTTCAATTCATTAGCAAAAAATATTTTTGAATATATATATGAAATACGACAAGAAAATAAAAAACTAGAAGAAATAAGAAGTATTTTATTACCTGTACTTATGAATGGAACTATAAATATAAAATAATGATATATAAGGTTGTTTTATGTTAGAATTATATAAATTAGTATAAATTGAATTATTTTATAATTAAGTATAACATATTAAATTAAACAGTTCTTGACAGTTTATGTCAAGAACTTACTATTTTGAAAATAAAATATAAAGAATATATATAGTTTATTTTATAGGGAGTGAATTATGGAAAGAGTGCAATATTATGAAATTAATGATTTACCAATTGGTTATCATGTAGAAAGTATTGAAAGAGTAATCAAAAGCTTTGATAAGAATAAAAAGTATGATGATATTAATGACATTATAGAATTAAATAATATTAGAAAATATATCGAAAAAGGAATATATCCAAACTATTGGTCTCCTGAAGAAATATCTATGTCTCGACAAACCTCTAAATTATATATGGGTATAATAGGTAAATTTTTAGGTTGTATTTCAGATAAAAATATTGAAAAAGTTTTTGAGTCAGTAGAAATATGTTACAAATCAAGTTTTTGGGAACTATTTAATGACTTTAATATTTACAAAAAAATTTCACCTAATATGATTAAGTACATCTTACATAAATCTGAAAATAGTATTTATGATTTATTAAAATATAAAAAAATAGTAAATTATTATGGAAAAACTATTAGAGAAGAATTATTATCTAATAATTTTTCTGCAAAGTTGATATTAGATAAGTATGAAGTATATCATAATCACAATATAGATAATATTTATTTACCACAAGAACTTACTTTAACAGATAAAGAAGAAATTATAAGAAATTATATTGATAGCCCCAATCCTAATCCTAACTATTTAAGAATTATTAAAAATATAAATAGTACTAATGAATTAAGTATATCTGATAAAACTAGATTATATGCAAAAAGAAAGCTTGAAGAAGAGACTAATAAAATATTTGAATCTAAATCTGGATTTACAATGGAAACTATTGTAGGTTTTTCAGAAACTCAAGAGGAAATCATAGATACAAATATTACCGGGAATAATTGTGAAGTAATATATAGCCAGAAATGGCTTAAAGAAAATAAAGATTACAATACATTGTTGAATAATTTTATATATATATTTAGATTTGTAGATATGCAAATGAGAATAACATTAATAAGCAAAATTCAAGAAATGGGAATACTTGAAAAAAATATACTAATGAGATCTAAAAAAGCATATGTTACAGGTTCTGGATTTGATAGAAAAGATATATTATCAAGGTTACAATTAACAGCATATTATGCGGAACTTAAAAGGATAGATATAAGGCTAGAAGATGTTATAGAATGGTTTTTTAAAGATTATTTGGTGAATGAGTTCGGTATATCAGGTTTTAATATAAAAATGCCTTCTGAGAATTCTTTATACTTAGAAAAGTGTACAACAATTCTACCTCAAATGGAATCTATTTTAAAACAATTCTCTATGTATGTAAATGATGGCGATATAGACCAAGAATTATTACAGATGTCATCTAATCATCTATTTTTTAAAGATATACCAAGCTTATTAAATAAAAAATATGTATATGGATATGGAGATGAGTTTAAACTTGCTACCTACTATTTCTTCTCAGACCAGTGCATGTTATCTTATATAGAGAAAGTTGAAGATAGATATAAAAATTTTTATGAATTATTAAGAAATGAGAAAGTAAATATCAATGATTATCGTGAATATTTACAAAATGACCTTAATTGGCTTATAAATAATCATTATATAAGAATAGATAATGAAGGATATATTGAAATATATGATGATAAGAAAATCTATATATTAAATGATTTATGTAACAATGAATTTATTAGTTATTGGAAGTACCCATCTGAAATGCGAGAAACTATTGATATAATGGAGTTAAAAAATATAATTAACTTTGAGAGTTCCTTGTTTTCAAAGCCGGAATGTGATTATTTTAATTATTACTTGAATAGAGCTAGTTTTAACAATGGTTTAAATTTAAGAAATAATTATAGTCATGGAACTCAGCCGAATGGAGATGAAGATGAAAAAACACATGAATCTAATTATATGATATTTTTAAGGCTAGTTATATTAATTATAATTAAGGTTAATGATGAAGTATGCCTTAATGATGAAATAAGTAAAAGAAAAAGCTAGTAAAGTACTAGCTTAAATCTGTAGAAAAATGGTACCTATTATTAATATAAATAGTACCATTTTTTATTATAAATTAAAAATTATGAAAATCTTATAAAATAGGAATACACATAGCTAATCCAAATATATCCCTTCATATCCAATTGGATAATTTTTGAAATTAATTCATAAGAAAATAATACTTACTTCCATTTTTATCGATAATTAAAGTTTTAGCATATTAGGATCGAAAATTATGTGTCTATTTATAATATCAAAAGTTACTTTTCTACCTACATTGTCATTTATAATTTGTTGCATTTTTTTACTAGAGATACGTTTCAAGTTATTTACTCTTAAGATATCATCTCTAATATCCATTTTAACCCTTTGATTATCTTGTGATGTTTCTCCATAAATTGTCAAATGTAAATAAACATAATAATCTGTGTGATAGTTACTTGTATAAGTACCATTACTTCCATTATATTTTGGAGAATTATCATAATATGGTTGATTATTACTTTTAACTTTTTGTGTTAATAAACAGGATGTAAATTCCTCTTTTTCTATTTTAGTGATTCTACCTTTATACATACCCATAATAGCACATCCTTTCATATATAATAATTATTAATCAATTTTATTTATAACGCCTTTGAATATTTCATCAATGCTCTTACCTATTTTTTCTTCAATATGCTTTTTTATTAAAGGGTTTGAGTTAATATACTTTAGTGTATCTTTATCTCTATTAGAGTATTCAACTTGAGTTAGCAAATCAAAATCATCATAGTTCAAAAGTTGTGATGCATCTCCATCAAAAATTTCACTAGTTTGACTTACAAATTCACAAAATTCTTCCATGTTTAAAATAGAATTTGCAGTAGTTCTGACAAATTCTTGTTCTAGTTTTTTTCGTAAATTTATCATACTTTCTAGCTGAAAAGTATAAATATAATTTTGTAAATTTAGATTTATACATTCAATAATATTATATATATTATGTAATTCCATGATTACGCTATATTGCAAAGCTTGATCCATGTATGCCATGTAGGCATCACATTCTTCTTGTGGAAGTTTATTTTGCATGTAATCATGAATATTATCCATAAATTCTTTAATTTGATCGAATGAAACTTCATCATCTTTTCCTTTTAAAAATTTATATATATAACTGTTTTTATCAATGGATTCTCTTAAAATAGCTTTAATAAATATAGATTCAGACTCTTCAAAGAATATTTTCCCAGAAGAATCTTTCATAGATTTTATATCTCCTCCACTCTTTTCAATAAATTTTTCGAAATTTCTAATAAGTGTTTTGTAGCTAATAACTTCTTTTCCATCAGGTGAATTTAAAAAAAGTTCATCACTAATTGAATTAGCAATACTATTTAAAGATTTTTTTGATTCCATAAAATCACCTCCTTAAAAAATTATACCAATTAAATAATTAAATGTAATGGACAATAATAAAAATTTTTTGTCCATAAGAAATAATAAGTAACTTTTACTCTTATAGAAATCCAAGTATAATCAACATACAAACTATACTGGGAGAGAGAAATATGTTTACAGAATAATTATTTGAAAACGTAGTAATAGACTACCTAAAAGAACTAAATTACCACTACATACATGGAAGCAACCTAACTAGGGACAACAAAGAAGTAGAAGTATTTCTACTAGAAAAATTAAGAACAAACCTTATTAATATAAACTAGGCGTTAATTACAAGAATTATCAAAGTTAGCCAATATCTTGTATATGGTTTATGAGATTTTATGCAAATGATTTCCTAAAAACCGACTTTGCTGATATACTTTTTATATAAGGGGTGATTTATATGAAAAAGGTATTAAGTATATTAACTGCTAGTATATTAGTAGGAAGTTTAATGGTGGGATGTTCTAGCGATACAAGTGATACATCAAAAGATAGCGATACTAAAGTGAAAGTGGAGAAAGAAAAAGAAAAATCTAATAAAGTAGATTCAGACAATATGATATTAGACCAAGAAACCATGACATTTAAACTAGATGGTGTCAAAGTTATTAAGGATTATGACGGTAATGATGCATTAGAAATAAATTATACATTTACTAACAAGCAAGAAGAAGCTACAAGTGCTTTAGTTGGTGTATGTATAGATGGTTACCAAAATGGAAAACAAATGGAAATAGCAATTGTTGATACAGATGAATTTAATGAGCAGACAAATTTGAAAAAAGGAATAACTCAAGACAATTGTAAAAATTATTATGTATTGAGTGATGATAGTCCTGTTGAATTAGAAGTATATGAAACAAATGGCAGTGCATGGAGTAAAGATCCAGCAATATTTAAAATAAATATAAAAGATAATACAGTAACTAGAACTAAATAGAACTGTTGAATATTGTAACGTTAAGCTAGTCATTTGAATGACTAGCTTTTATTTTGTCCAAAATCCATGTATAATCAAGTTATAAACTATATTAGGGAGAGATAAATATGTTTACAGAAGAATCATTTGAAAATGTAGTAATAGAATACCTAAAAGAACTAAACTATGACTACATACATGGAAGTAACCTAACTAGGGACAACAAGGAAGTACTTCTACTAAAAAGCTTAAAAACAAACCTTATTAACATAAACAAAGAAATACCAGAAAGTTCAATAGACTATGCAATAAAAAAAATACAAAACTTTGAAACAAACGACGTATTTACAAACAACAAACTATTCCACAAATACCTTACAGAAGGAATAGAAATCACCGACTTCATAAATGGAAAAACAGCATATCACACAATAAAACTAATAGACTTTGATAATATTGAAAACAACGAATTTCTAGTAGTCAACCAACTAGAAATAGTAGAAGATGATATTAAAAAAATCCCAGACATAATCGTTTATGTAAATGGTATACCACTAGTTTGTATGGAACTAAAAAGTACATCTCGTGAAGAAGTAAATATAGAAGATGCCTACAAACAACTTATGAACTACAAAGAAGTACATATACCTTCACTATTTTACTATAATGCCTTTTTAGTAATAAGTGATGGAGTTAATACAAAAGCAGGAACAATAACAGCACCTTTCAACAGATTTATGGATTGGAAGAAAATAAACATAGAAGATGAAGTAATAGATACTCTAGGAGTTGATTACAAAAACTTAGACACACTGCTTTATGGAATGTTTGACAAAGAAAGATTTCTTGATATTATAAAAAACTTTATTCTATTTATTCCAAAAGGAAAAATACTAGCCCAATACCACCAATACTATGGAATGAAAAAAGCAATTAAATCAGTAATCAATGCTGTAGATGATGATGGTAGAGCAGGGGTAGTGTGGCATACTCAAGGAAGTGGAAAGAGTTTTTCCATGACATTTTTAGCAGGAAATCTTATAAAAGATAAGAGACTGGAAAGTCCCACAATTCTTGTCATAACAGATAGAAATGATTTAGACGACCAGTTATTCTCAACTTTCTGTTCAGCAAGTGAATTTTTAAGACAAGAGCCTATCAAATGTGACTCTAGAGCAGATGTGAAACAAGTTTTAGAAGGAAGAAAAACTGGAGGAGTTGTATTTTCTACTATACAAAAGTTTGAAGAAGAAACAGGACTTTTAAGCGACAGAAAAAATATAATAGTAATGGTAGATGAAGCTCATCGTACTCAATACAACTTAGATGGAAAGCTTGATATAAATACTGGTGAGATAAAATATGGCTATGCAAAATACCTAAGAGAAGCATTACCAAATGCCACATATATAGCTTTTACAGGAACTCCTATAGATAATACGGACAAATCTACTTATGGTGTATTTGGTGATTTAATAGATGTATATGATATGACACAAGCTGTTGAAGATGGAGCAACTGTGAAGATTTATTATGAATCAAGGTTAGCTAAGGTAAAACTAGACCAAAGTACTATGAATTTAATAGATGAAGAATACTTCAATATGCAAGTTAAAGAAGATGTGGAAAGTTATACTGTGGAGCAAAGTCAAAAGCAAATGTCTAGGATGGAGAAGATTATTTGTGATGAAGATAGAATAAGACAAGTAGTAAAAGATATTATATCTCATTATGAAGAAAGAAAAACTCAAGTAGCTGGTAAGGCTATGATTGTAGCTTATTCTAGAACAGCAGCTTATTTAATGTATCAAGAAATAATAAAGCAAAGACCAGATTATAAGAATAAGGTTAAGATGGTTATGACTACTAACAATGGTGATGATGATAAAATGGCTAAGCTTATTGGAACGAAAAAAGATCAAAAGAAAAGGGAAGAAGAGTTTAGAGATTTAGATAGTGAATTCAAAATTGTTATAGTAGTTGATATGTGGCTAACAGGATTTGATGTGCCTGCTCTTGATACTATGTATATAGACAAGCCTATGAAAGCACATAATTTAATGCAGGCAATAGCTCGTGTTAATAGAGTTTTTCCTGGGAAAAGTGGAGGACTTGTAGTTGATTATATAGGGCTTAAGAGAGAATTATTTGATGCTTTGAAGACTTATTCAACTCGTGATCAAGATAAGATACAGGAAAATGATGAAGCTAAAACAATAGCTTTAGATATATTAGAGATACTTAGAAATGAGTTTCATAGTTTTGATTATGAAGACTTCTTTGGAGATAGTGACAAAGTTAGATATGATTTAATTAGAGATGGTGCAGAGTTTGTTCAATTTATGGAACACAGAAAAAATTTATTTATGGAGCAAACTAAGAAGCTAAAAGACGTATATAAAATATGTACTTCTCTACTTAGTAAAAGAGAAAAAGAAGAAATATCTTTCTTTATGGCTATTAGGTCATTTATTATGAAAACTACTAAAAAAGGAGTTCCTGATTTAAAAGAGATTAATGAGAGAATTTCTAAAATGTTGGAAGATGCCATACTAGGTGATGAAGTTTTAGTTTTAACTAAGGCAGGAAGTAGTGAAACTTTTGATTTATTAAATCAAGAAAATATGTTGAAGATAAAGTTAATGCCACAAAAAAATATAGCAGCAAATATTTTAATGAGAGCTATGAAAGATAAGGTAGAGCAAGTTAAGAAGAAAAATATAATTGTAAGTAGGGCTTTTAGTGAAAAACTTCAACAAATAATAGATAGATATAATCATCGCCATGATGAAAAGGATGTATATGAGGTTTTAGAGGCTTTAGTTAAGTTTAAGGAGGAATTATTCAAAGCTATTGAAAGTGGAGATGCTATGGATTTAACTTATGAAGAAAAGGCATTTTTCGATGTACTTACAGCAGATCCAGAAGTTTTATCTATGATGGATGATGATATTCTTATAAAAATAGCTAAGGATTTGACTAAAACAGTAAAAGAAAATATGTGTCCTGCTTGGCACGAAAGAAAACAAGCTCAGGCAAAAATGAGACTTAAGATTAAGAAGTTACTAAAAAAATATGATTATCCACCAAACAAAAGTGATAAGGCTATTGAAGACGTAATGGAGCAAGTTACCCTTCAATGTGTGGCTGGATTGTAGACAAACTTATTATATAAATAAAATTCTAAAATGCTCCAATGTAGTATGCTAGAATACAGAATAAATGAATTTTCTAAAGATATTAAAAATAAATATAAGGTTGTAAATATAGAAGATATGAAGGAATATAGTAAAGATTTATTTTCAAATATATTTTAATTTGATACTCTATCGATAATGATATTGATAGAGTATTTTTTTATAAATAATGGTATAATAAGGTATATTATTACAAAAATATTTTATTTTAAGGGGGATTTTATAATGTATGGAGTATCGATATTGGTCATATTATATATTATTTTAATTGTATCTATTTTAGGCCTAGGTATATACACGTTTTTGTTAGCAATAAAGGCATTAAAAATTTATATAAAAAACAATTCGTAAACTAAGAGGTCAATAAGTTGAGTAATGAGAAAAAAGCATTAACTTTATTTGAGAATCAACAGAAAATCAAAGAAAATAGATGGATTATATGGTTGGTATTTTTACTTACAACAAGTTATCTAGCATTTATACTTATAGTTTAAGTATAAAGTTGCAAAAAATATTCATGCCAAAAAAATTTAATTGTAAATAGATAAGATAGAATTGTATAATGTTATTTTTATAGGAGGGCTTTAAAATCCTCCTACAAATTAGAATTTTGAAGTCACAACTATATCCTAAAAATAGATAAGTATTATACTTTCTTACGTGTTAAGAAAATTCCAACCATTGCCCCTATAAAGATAATAGGTGATAATCTTACAAAGAGCCATTCAAATATGTGAAAACCTACTCCCAAAACTGCAGTTTCAGGATCGTTATAATTCCATCCTAAGTAAGGACTATTTAACACTATTAATACCACAGAAATTATTACTATGATTGCACACAATGAAATAAGTAACCAATGAAGGATTTTTCTTCTCATGGTCTTTCTTTGTGCCAGTTGCAAGTTTATAATCTCCAGCTTTTCAGAAATTACCTTTAAATCATCAGCTTTACATTCAACAACAGTTTCACCCAACAAAGTGCTTACAGGTGTTTCAAGGACTTCTGATAAGGAAATTAACATATTAGAATCAGGAACTGACAAACCTTTCTCCCATTTAGAAATTGTTTGTCTCACTACATTTAGCTTGATAGCAAGTTCTTCCTGCGAAAGACCTTTTGATTTTCTGATTATTTTAATATTTTCGTTTAACACTGTGAATAACCTCCTTTTTTGCTTGTTACCACTATTGTAGGATGAACTGCCCGTTGCCACAAGCAATACATATTAACATTGAAGATTTATAGTAATTATAGGATATTTGGTATATTAGCCATATGAAGTATAGATCCCATATAATAGCTTAAAGGAAGTAAGTTTTATAAAAAAATGTTCAAATTTATATGAAATAGAAGTAGAATATATAAGGGAGAAAATTAGATAATGTGTTTATCAAATATATTTTAGTTAGTAGATTAAAAACATAATCAATAGGGGGGAATATTATGAGGTGTAAAAATTGTGGGAATGAAAATAATGAAAATGCAAAATACTGTAATAAATGTGGTGAAAAATTAGTATTTGAAACTTATAACAAAGAAAGGGATAATAAAAAATTAATAATTGTACCGGCAGTTATAATTTTACTTTTGATAGTTGTAATATTAGTAGTTATTGTATTAAAAAATCAAAATCTACATGTTACTATAAATAATTCAGATATAAACAATATAAAGCAAGAAACAAGTAGTAGTAATGAATCTAATAAATCTAATGAATATAATATTGAAAACAAGGAAAGTCATCCTAGTGCAAATGATACTCATACTACTGAAGAAAATAATGTTAAATTGAGAAAGATAAATGTAATAGATCAGGATTCAACTTCAATCTTAAGTGATTCCTTTAAAAAAGATTATGGACCACATCAAGTTTTAGATGGTGATAAATCTAGTGTATGGGCAGAAGGTGTTGATGGTCCGGGATATGGAGAAAATATAACACTTTATTTTGATTCTGTTCATACTATAAAGGAGTTAAAAATAGTGAATGGCTTAATCAATTCTTATGATGGTTATTATAAAAACAATAGAGTTGCTTCTATTAAGATAAGCTTTTCTGATGGAAGTAGCCAAATTGCTCATTTAAGTGATGATAACACTGGTTATCAGACAATTGACCTTAGCCGTAGTGTAGACACAGATTATATTACTCTTACCATAGATTCAGTATATAGTGGTTATAAATACGACGACACCTGCATAGCTGAAGTTGTGGTACTAGGATATTAATAACTTAGAGATAGTTCTTTTAGTTTGTTGACTAAATTTTATATATTAAAATAAATATTAAAATGTTATAATATCAATATAAAAATACTTTTATAGGAGGAAGTATGGCTATATATTTAAATACCAATATACCGTTGGAAAATTATAAAGAACTATGTAGAAAAAAATACATGGTAGATAAATCATTAATAATTGAAAAATTAAATGACCTTATAGGTATTTCAGATAAATATATATGTATAACAAGACCAAGAAGATTTGGAAAAACTAGTATAATAGATATGTTAGGTGCTTATTATACTAAAACTGTAGATAGCAAAGATTTATTTGATAAATTAAATATAAGTACTACTGATGACTATTTAAAGCATCTTAATAAGTATAATGTAATAAGCATTTCATTTAATAAAATATCAGATAAGGGAAATACATTTTTTGAATATATGAATATGATAAAAACATCATTAATAAATGATATAGTTGAAAAGTATCCTCATATAAATCCCAATAAGTATTTTACAATAAGCGATATGTTAAATGATACTAATGAAAAATTTATCTTTATTATGGATGAATGGGACTATATATTTAATAACAACTTATTTATAGACCATCAAAATGAGTTTTTGGAATTTTTAAGAAATTTATTAAAAGATAAATCATATGTAGCCTTAGCTTATATGACAGGAGTACTTCCTATAAAGAAACACTCTAGCACATCTGCATTAAATATGTTTGATGAATATACCATGTTAAATGATATGCTTTATGGTGAATTTTTTGGATTTACAGAAAAAGAAGTAAAGAAAATTTGTGAGTTACAAAATAAAATCTCTTTTGAAGAAATTAGTGCTTGGTATAATGGATATACAAATGAAGAAGGAGATAAAATATATAATCCACGTTCAGTAGTAAAAGCATTACAAAATGGAAAATGTATAAGTTATTGGACAAATACAGGTGCTATGGATGAAGTATTACAGTATCTAAAATATAATACTTTAGATGTTAGAGATGATGTTATAGAAATGGTATCAGGCGAAGTGATAGATATTTTTATAGATGAGGAATATAGAGCGGGACAAGGTACACCTAAGACTAAAAAAGAAATTTATTCAGCAATGATAATATTAGGATTTTTATCTTATCATGATGGATATTTAAAAATTCCAAATAAAGAACTTATGAGAGAATTTGAAAAATCCCTTAGAGATGAATCTTTTGGATATGTTTCTGAAATAATAAATAACTCTAGAAATGTGTTGAGAGCAACTTTAAATGAAGATAGTGATACTCTAGTTAAATTATTACATGATATTCATAATTCAGAAATTCCAATTTTACAGTATAATGATGAAAATAGTTTATCTTGTGTTGTAACTTTAGCATATTTAAGTGCTAGAGATACTTATAGAGTTGAAAGAGAAGAAAAAACAGGAAAAGGATATGCAGACTTTACATTCCATCCACGAAGAAAAAATGATACTGCTTTTATAGTGGAGCTTAAAAAAGATGAAAGTCCAGAGGTGGCAATAAATCAAATAAAAGAAAAAGAGTATGTTCAAAAATTTGTAAATGAAAATAGCAATATATTAGCAGTAGCAATATGCTATGATTCAAAGAAGAAGGAACATCATTGTAAGATAGAGAAATTGAAATAAATATAGATAGATCATAATACTAAACCGTGATTATATAATTATAGACTGAAGCTAGTAGATAATAAAATCTACTAGCTTTTGTTTTATATAAGACAAAAGCTGCAATTATTGTAATGGAAATTTAATTCACAAGTTATAACAGTTTTAATTTTATTATATATAATAAAATTAAAACTGTTATAATAAAATTATAGTAGATATCTAGATTTATGTTAATAATAATAAAATAATCTGGAGGAAAGATTGATGAGTAAAAGAGAATTTTATAATTTAGAAGATGAAATAACTGCTAAAGTTAAAGATGCACTTAAAGCAATAGATATGGTAAATATAAAACGAGATTTTAACTATAAAGCAGAAGATACAATAAATCAATTTAAATCAAAGTTTACTGATTATGCTCACTTGGATAGAAAAACTAAAAATAATGTATCAATGTATATAAATAGAAAACCACCAGGCAGAATATCGGGAATAGTTTGTATAGTACTTGGGAGTGTTGGTATTTCGCTTTATGGTTTATCACTCTTATCATTTACTGTAGTAAATATAATTTCTGGAGGTATAATTGGTAGTTCCGTATTTGTACTTTTATTATTGCTATTTGTCATAAGTATAGTCGTCTTATTCAAAGGTTTAAATTTGAAAAGAAGAGTAGACCGTTTTAAAAGATATGTGACAATTATGGATAGAAGAACTTATATAACTATAAAAGATTTGTCTAAACTTACAAAACAAAAAGAACGTTTTCTTGTCAAAGATTTAGAAAAAATGATAGATATGGGTATGTTTTATCAAGGACATATTGATGAAGAAAAAGCTCATTTTATGATAACTGATGAAGTATATAATGATTACTTAAATTTAAAAAAACAAGAAATAGAAGATAAAAAGAAAGAGCAAAGATTAGAAGAAGAAATTAAAAATTTGTCTGATAAAGATGTTCAGTCAACTCTTAAAGTAGGTAGAGATTATATTAAAGAAATAAAAAGTGTAAAAAATGAACTTTATAGAGAAGAAATATCTATGAAACTTGATAAACTTTCAAATGTATCAGAAGAAATATTAAAACAAATTGAAAAAAATCCTAAGAAAGTTGAAGAAGTTAATAAGTTTATAAATCATTATCTACCAATAACCTTAAAATTAATTAATTCCTATGAAGAATTAAATGCTCAATCATTGCAAGGTGAAAATATTCAAAAAGCTAAAATTGAAATTGAGGAAAGTATTGATTTAATCAATAAGGCTTTTGAAAATTTATTGGATGATTTATTTGAGGATATTCGTTTAGATATTTCCACAGATATTTCTGTTTTAAAAACATTGTTTAAACAGGAAGGACTGGGAGAAGAGGATTTTAAAAATAAAAAATAAGGGAGGCATTAAAATGAGTGATGAATTTATAGATAAATATACAGATATAAAACCGGAATTAGTTTTTCAAAATTTTGAAGATAAAGTTGATGATATGAAAATAATAGAAGAAAAGAAAGAAACAGTTGAGGAAATTGAACTTACAGAAGAAGAAAAGAAAATGGTAGACCAGTTTGTAGATAAAATAGAAATAAGCAATTCAAATTCCATATTACAATATGGTGTTGGTGCTCAAAAGAAAATCTCGGACTTTTCCCAAGCAGCCTTAAATGAAGTGAGAACTAAGGACTTGGGAGAAATAGGAGATATATTATCAAGGGTTGTTTTTCAGTTAAAAAATTTTGAGGACGGGGAAGAGAAAAAAGGTGTTTTTGGATTTTTCAAAAAAGGAAAAGATAAAGTTACTCAAATGAAAATCAATTATGAAAATGCAGAAAATAATATAGATGAAATGTGTAATATACTAGAACATCATCAAGTTCAGCTTTTAAAAGATATTGCTATGTTGGATAGGATGTATGATATAAATAGAACTTATTTTAAAGAACTTTATATGTATATTTTAGCTGGCAAAAAGAAACTTAAAAAATTGGAAAAAGAAGATATACCAAAACTTAAAGAAAGGGCAAAAGAAACTAATAATCCACAAGATGCCCAAGAATTAAAGGATTTTGTTGATCTTTGCAATCGCTTTGAAAAGAAACTTCATGATTTGGAATTGACTAAAATGATTTCACTGCAAATGGCACCACAAATTCGCCTAATCCAAAATAATGATTCATTGATGGCTGAAAAAATCCAATCAACCCTTATAAATACTATTCCCCTTTGGAAAAATCAAATGGTTTTATCTCTTGGAGTTGCCCATGCTACAGAGGCTGCTAAAGTTCAAAGACAAGTTACTGATATGACAAATGAACTTCTTAGCAAAAACGCTGACATATTAAAAACTTCATCTATAGAAACAGCCAAAGAATCTGAAAGAGGAATTGTTGATATAGAAACACTGAAAGCTACCAATGAATCATTAATTTCTACTCTTGATGAAATACTTAATATACAAACAGAAGGTCGACAAAAACGTAGAGAAGCTGAAATTGAACTTAGAAATATTGAAAATCAATTAAAAGAAAAACTTATAGATTTTAAATCATAAAAATAAGTTGTCTCAAAATGACATTAATATCATTTTGGGGCAACTTATTTTTTAATTGGAAGAAATTTTTGTTAAAAATTTCTTGACTTTAATGGATTACAAATGTAAACTTTAACTAAAGATTACGTTTGTAAGTTTAGGGAGGAGATAAATAATGAAACAAAATATTTCAGAAGCAGAATTGGAAGTAATGAAAGTATTATGGCAAATGAAAAATGCAACAAGTGCTGAAATAATAGAAGTACTAAAAGATAAAAGTGATTGGAAGCCAAAAACAATCCAAACACTTATCACAAGATTAGTATCGAAGGAAGTTGTGCAAGTGGATAAAAGCAATAAAAAATCATATATCTACAGCCCAACAATTAGTGAAGATGAGTACAAAGATGAGGCAAGTAAGTCATTTTTAGAAAAACTTTATAGTGGATCAATAAATAAAATGGTGCTTAGCTTTGTAAAAGGCAATAAGTTATCAAAATCAGAAATACAAGAGTTAAAAGATATGTTAAAAGATGAATAAAAATTAAATAAGAAGGAAGATGATTATGGAAAAAATTTGGGGTTATGTAGTTGGAGCTACTATATTTGGAAGTGTTACAGGATTTATAGTATTGATAATAAAAAACTTACTAAAAAATAAAATTAATAAAAGATATGCATACTTGTTTTGGATGATATTAGTGATAAAGTTGATAATTCCTTTTGGACCAGAAAGCAATATAAGTTTGTTTAATAAAATACCTATAAATTATAATAATCAAAAAATATTAAGCCGTAATACTACTAAATTAGATAATATAGATAGTAACGACATGAGTACAGAAGATACAAAAGATGAGGTAAATGCTACAACTTCAACTTATCAAGATAACAATAGTGTTAATGAAAATATTACACAAGAGAGTCAAGTAGTTAATAATAAACCTACAATATCTACAATGAGTGTAAAATCAGATAAATTTTCAAAAATATTATTTTTTGTCTGGTTATCTGGATTTGTATTTTCAGCAGTAACTTACATGATAATTTATATGAGTTTTATAAAAGATTTAAAGAAATGTTCTAAGTTGAAATATGAAATACTGGAAAATATATTAAGAAATTGTAAAAATCAGTTAAATATAAATAAAAGAATTCAAATAGTAGTATATGATAAAATAAGTTCTCCATCTCTTGTAGGGATGATGAATCTTAAAATTGTTTTACCAAGGAACTTAATTAATTTAAGTGAAGAAGAGTTAAGACATATATTTTTACATGAGTTATGTCATTACAAAAACAAAGATAATTACATGGATAATTTAATTGGACTATTACAATGCATTCACTGGTTTAATCCACTTATTCATTATTATTTTAAAAAAATGAGAAATGACATGGAAATATGTTGTGATGAAAGGGTGCTAAATCTTTTGAATGAAGATGAACATAATAAATACGGCATCACAATACTTAATGTTTTAGAAAAAATCAACTTTAATCATAAAATGAGGGTGGGGTTAAATATGGCCAATGATAAGAAAACTATTAAAGAAAGAATAAATTTAATAAAAAATAATAAGAATTTTTCTAAGAACAGAAAGCTATTCATGATGACAGGGATAATTTGTTTGCTTGTAATGGGCGGTGCGTTGCTTACAAATGGCAAAAGTGTTAATGCTGATGAGGACTTAGATAAGGCTATATCAAGTGTTATTTTAGGAGAATATAGACCAGCACACAAAAAAGAATATCCAGCAATATACTTGGGTGAAGGAGAACTACCTGTAGAAGCTCATGAAATTTTAGGAAAATCTATTAAAAATGACAAAATAGAAGTTTACTTGATGGCAACTTATGGGAGTTATGAATTCCAAAATGACGTATTTAATATGGTAAATGGTAGCTCTCAAATTCCTTTAAGAATAACATTTACAACTGATGAAAAGCAAGGACATAAATTAAAAGATAATAATAAATATTATTTGGTAGATATAAAAATTGCAGAGGATGGGAGTGAATTCGTAAAATCTATAAAAGATATGTTTCCAATGAAAGAAGCTACTAAAGCTTTAGCTATAATAGATGATACAAAAAAATCAGAAAAATTATTTGAAGAAATAAACCAAGATGCAACTAAATATGTTGAAAGCTTAGGTAGAAAATCGAAGGTGACTTATAATTATGTAGAAAAAGAAAATATAGATGAATCTGTATTAGAAAATATATGGAAGTTAGAACAGGTAGATAAATATCCTGATTATAGGATTGTATGCGTGGACAAGCTTACATATGCAGGAAACTTATCTACTTTGGCACCGGTCATGGATAATCCG
>OJME01001541.1_pt1 | contig 18081 bp, 14 predicted proteins | sample 1597151 | NCBI WGS metagenome assembly OJME01 (sample SAMEA2452118, study PRJEB22498) | human gut metagenome | biome: human feces; feature: human gut; material: feces | place: Australia | collected 2012
ATGATATGTTAAGCTTTCTCTAGCTATTATTAAATTATATTTTAATAAATCTTTTTTTACTTTCTCATTTTTCAATATTTCAGGATTTATAGAGCATCCCCATAGAACTGTTTTTGCGCCTTTTTTATGCATAATAGTATTTAAATCTCCTAATATTTCTATGCCTGCATAACAATAATTGTCCCCTCCTATCGATAAACAAATATCGTTGTTTTTTATATTTCTTATAAGATTTTCTCTTTTAAATTGCGTATTTTTTATAGTAGAATTAAACAATTTTATATATAATGCAGATATTAAATATTTTAATGTCCTTTTAGAAAAAAATGTTTCATTATCATATTCAATATTCATCAATTTATCTATACCATAATATTTATCTTCTTCTGGTGATTTTGAGTATAGATTTAATGGCATATTTAATATTTTATTAGTTGATCTAACTATAGCTTCACATCCATGGTTTTTACTTCCACCATGATAATATAAATTAATATTCCCCATATTCTTATTCATAATTAACTTTCCTTCCAATTCCCTTGATAAAATAATGTTTAATACATCCTATAAAACCATATTTTTTTAATCTATTAGGTAGTTTATATTTTATTAAGTAAAAAAAATTATAAAACTTATATTTATTTTTATATCTATTTTTATCTTCTAACATATCTTGCCTACAATGATTAAGTCCACTATATAAATAGTATTTACTAAGCCAATCTAATTTTCCAAATGAGCTTATATTTTTTAAAATTACCTTTTCACATACAGAATTTATTTTTTCTTTTTTTTCTGTGCTTGTTAGTGCTCCATTATGCCATCTATATTTGTACAAAATATCTTCTATATAATCAGTATTAAATTTTGAAAAAATTCTCAACCAATAATCATAATCTTCAACTAATATATAATTTTCATCATAATCTCCTATAGATTCATAAACTTTTCTAGTATACATAAAACATGCTCCAACTATATTTGAGCCTATAATTTCTTTTGAACCTTGACTTGATGCATACATATAATCAATATTATTTCCATTTTCATCATAAGAATAAGTTTTCTTAGATGTAGTTTTTACAGTTGATAAATTTGATGTTTCTGAAGATTTTAACTTATATGTCACGTATGTCACGTAACTTATTTTATTGTTTTTTATCCATAGTAATTTTTATTCTTTCTTTATTTTTTTGTGGTGATTAAATAATAACACAGGATATCTTACTATGGATATTTTTTTAGTTCAATTTCATTTTACAATGAATCAAATTTTTTTATTTTAATATACCAAGAGCCCTTTTTGAGCTCCTCCATAAGGTTTTAAACACTCTATAATTACATCTTCAAATTTTATTTTAATAAATCCATCATCTACATTTAAAACTAATTCAAATAAATTTTCATTATTTAAATTTATATAAATATTTTGTATTTTATTATCGTGTCTTATTTCAAAAATATCAGTCACATCAAATTGAACACTTTGCAAATTTATAAATTTAATTTGAAGTATTTGATAGTTACCACCTTCTGGGCGAACACATATATAAAATTCACTTTCTTTATATGTTTTTCCAAAATCATAAATCAGAGAATACAACAACAAATCTAATATTTTATTTAAAAATACTTTTTTATTTTGAGATAAATTTAATTCATTAATTTTTTTAAGATTTCCATCATAGATTATAGTCCCTAAACCATTTAATTTATATGAAGTATTATAAATTTCATAAGCTTTTTCATAGGAAGTATTAAAGTATTGTTTAAATTTATATATAAGATCATACATAACTTCTTGCTTTGTTAATTTTACAAGATTCAAAGGATATTTAGATTTAATTTCCAAAAATTCATTTTTATTTATATCTTTAATGATTAATTCTTTAGCTTCTATTTCAAGAAAATCACTTATCATACACTTTTTATTTTTTCTCTTATTAATAAAGTTTATTCTAAATCCTTCTTTTAATCTCTCAATATCGATTTTTTCACAATGATTAAAATTGCCTCCTATATCATAATACATTATTTTTTTAAATTCAAAATGTATATATTTCAATTGTTGATTTTCTTTATAACTTAAAATTAAATCGACTTCATTAAAAAACATATCACCCTCTAATAATTCCATATCCAATATTTTAATATTATTAAAATTTGCTTTTGAATTATTCTTAATAGATGAATATTCTTGTATACATTGAAATAAATCATCCGATTTTGTATCTTTTTTATTTTTAATTAAATATTTTTCATAATTACTAATATTATAGTCATTCACTTTATGTTTCTCTCCTTTTTAAGTTATAAAAAACTAGTTTACTTTTGATCCAAAAAAAGAATGAGTTTTATATGGAGTGCGTTGAATTTTTCAGATACACTTTTATTCTATCATACACATAAAAAACCTTCTACCTATACATATGGTAGATGTACCCACTCTAAAAAACTATGAGCATTCCATTGTTTATTGTCTTGCTTATAAGCTATATTTTTTAAAACATTTTACCCCATGCATAAGCATGAAGGTAAAATGTAGTATATAATCATTATTTGAGAAAAATAACAACTAGTATTCACATAATTTATATCATAATTAGAATTTTATTTATACTCCTCTATTTTAACTATTGCTATCTTAGTATCTTCATCAAATAATATTGATATTGGAGAAAGAAAGCCTGTTTCACCATTTTTAATATATTCGTCATAAGATTCATATTTATTACTTTTTCTCCCAAAATTTGGATCAAAATCATCTTCTAATAAATATGTTATTTTTATATTTTGACCATTACTTTTTATCAAACAATTAGCTGTACTCGTTTCATTATATCCAAAATTATATGTATTATTTAAATCAAATTTTATTCCATCTATTTCAAATTTTACATTTCTAAAATCAGTATTATTTTTACCTGTGTAATATACTTCATATTTTTCTACTTTTCCTTCTGCTACATGGAAATTACCTGATTTATATTGATTATAAACATAATCACGAACAGCTATATCTTCAGGTATTGAAGATATACAAAGTATTACAAAAATAGGTAATAAAACAATTGAAATATATTTTAATAATCTTATTTTTTTATAAATTTCATCTTCTTTTAATTCTTGAATTGGTATGTTTTCTTCTTTACAAAGTTTTTTTAAAGAATAGTTTAAATAAAATACAATACAAACAAATACTATAAAACCAATAAAAAATATTTTTTCTCCACTAATAAAAATATTTTTTAAATAACTATTTCTTGTTATCTCATACAATGTATTATACATTTTTTCTCCTTTTATTTATGCTTATTATAATATTTTTTCCATTGTTTTTCACTTTGTTTAGATATATAATTCATAATTGTTTTACCAATACTTCTCGCATTTCTAGTTAAACCCTCATGAAAAACAGATTTTGAAAAACTAAATGATAATCCAAATGTTGAAGTTGAAACTCCTATCCCTGCCGTTATTTGTCCATTTGCTATTGCCCCAAAAGCACTCGCATGTAAAAATGTAGCATTAACCGCCCCACCTAAACCTTGATAATCTTTATATGTCTTATAACTTTTATTTATTCCAAAATGAAAATAATACAATGAAATACCTACTCTACTAATTACCTTATTAATTTTAGGGAATTTCTTTAATAAATTTTTAACTGATGATGGTTTCATTAATGAGCTAGGATTTTTTATTATTTTTTCAAGTACATCATTTTTATTAATTCCTCCACCAGAAGCGCATATATAAGCATGTGCTTTATATGGTGAAGATGTATTAAATCCTTTCACATTCCTACTAAACCAAACAATATCTAATGCTAAATCAATAAATGGTATACTTATGGCAACTTGAATTCCATATCCACCATATCTCCATTTACTGTGTCCTGATGGATCTATATAATTTATAGGATCATTAGCACAATAAGCATATAAATGTAAACTAGTAGATTCATCACTTTGACCTCTATAAGTATCTTGCGTTATAAATCTTGCATCTTCTGGATTATAATATCTTGCATTTAGATAATATAATGATGTACTTTCATCATATATACCACCAGTATAAGCTATTTCATTATAAAAGTCAGTATCACCAAATTCTTCTGTTTCTCCAAAATCTGAATACTTATAACTTATTTTAGCATTTTTATTATCAACAATATTTGTTGTACTACCTTTTATATCTTTATTATAGACATAATATTCAAGTCCTGTTAAATCATATCTCATAGTAGAAATTATATTTCCTTCAAGTCCTACAAAGTTATGACTTGTTTTCTTTTCATCTTTATCTGTTGTGTATAAAACATTTCCATTTTGATAATAATAATTTATAGAATTATCTCCTTCAGTCTTTTGTATTCTTTGACCATCGCCATTATATAAATTACTTTGTGTTGTCGTTTTATTATTTTCAGTTTGTGTATAAGTATCCAGTCTATTATCAACATCATAAGTCATTTCTTTTGTAATATTTTTAATACTATCTACTTCCTTGATATTGTTTCCGTTTTCATCATAAGAATAAGTTTTCTTAGAAGTAGTTTTTCCAGTTGATAAATTTGATGTTTCTGAAGATACTAATTGGTTTAAATCGTTATAAGTGTAATCTGTTATATTATTTGTATCACTCAATATATTTGATTTTGATATCATATTTCCAACTTTGTCGTATTCATAAGCATAGCTTTCAGTTTTATTAGTCTTATTATTAACTATATCAGAATTTATAAGTCTATTTAATTTATCGTATTCATATGATCTCTTTTCGTCTACTTTATCGCTATCTTTTGTTGGATAATTATTTACAATACTCTCTGATTTTATATTTGAATTTTTATCATAAGTATAAGTATATGATTCTTTTACAGTATCTGAATCACTATTATAGTACTTCATAGAACTTACTCTACCTAAATTGTCATAAGTATATTTTTTCAAAATATAACCATTTACATTGCTATTTGTATCGTGAGTATAATCTTTTATATTATTTATCGTTCCATCACTATTGTAAATATAATCTCTTAATTCTTTATATACGCTATTAATTTTTGCTTTAATTCCAGTAATCCAATTGTATTCATTATATTCAAACTTGATTGATGTAATCCCGTCATTTAATGAAGTTGGATAAACAATTTCAGTTATATTTCCCTCTACATCATATTTATAAACTAATTTATGATTATTGATAGCTCCATCAGATGGTTTAGAAGATGCATTTATCTCTGAATATCCTGTCATTTTACCATTTAAATCATATTCATAATATGTATAATGATAAGAAATAGAATCATTTCCATCGAATTTATAATCAATCATAGAAGTTATATTTCCTTTAAAATCATAAGTGTAATCTGTTTTTTTATTTCCGTAGTTCCCCACCTACTATATTTTAAATTTAATATTGTATTAATATTTAAACTTACACTTAATTTTAGCATATTTTTCCAACCATAACAACAAATTTATAATTTTTTTAAGTATTTATATAATCAAATACTTTATCATATATAAATTCACCATAAACTCTAAAATATTATAAATTGCTCATAATAAAAAAGGATCTGAATAAATTATTTATTTCAGATCCTTTTGTTCTTTCATTTTTAATTTTAACGCTTTAAAAAATCTCATCATTAAATATATTTCATAAGTCATAGCCACGCAGCAAATAAGTCTTGTCGTCATATCTGTTGTTTTTAGCCCGACTTTAGTGAAATATACGAATAAGATAAAATCGACTGTAAATATAAGTATATCTAATATCAATATTTTCATCTCCTAAACAAAAAGCCCTGATATAAAACCAGAGCTTTTCATATTATTTCTAATAATATCAAAATTTATCGATGAAGTCAATATTATATGTTTTCTAAGTACTACAGAATAAACACCTTATTTTTTGCAACACCATTTTTTACAAAAGCTTTCTTTTTTATTGCACATAACTTCTGTTGAAGAGCATTTTGGACATATTATTTTGTCTTGCTCATATTTTACAGTGTAGATATATCCGCATTTTGCACATCTAAATTTACAAAATCTCGTTGTATAATGACCGCCTGCGATTTTGATTGCCTTACCTTGTGTGAGTGCTATTGCGATTTTCTTTCGTCCGCTTTCGATTATATTTTGAAAAGTTTGGCGTGATATTTCCATCTTCTTTGCACATTCTTCTTGTGTAAGCCCTTCGATATCTTTTAAACGGATTGCTTCTAATTCTTCTACTTTTAACTCTACTTCTTCAAGTTCACATTCTTTTTTTCCTAATGGAACAAAATAATTTCCTTCTGGAAAAAATTCTACTGTTCTGTATTTTGTAGGCCTTGCCATTTTAAACCCCTCCTACATTTACCAGATTAAATTATACTACTACTATATTGTATAATCAAAAAGAAATTATATTCATCTAAAACTATAGATAAATATAATTTCTTTCATATACTGTTTATATTAAGCCTGTGTTTTTTTTGCTTCTATTTCTTTTAAAGAGTTTAATAAGTTGATAACTATAGGATTGAATAATCCTTCTACTTCTTCATCTCCATCTTTGTATACTCCGACAGATACATTTCCTAATCCAGCATTCATAGGTAATGTTCCAAGTAAGTTTAATTGTAAGTCATCTAATAATTTAGTTGTGTCACTTCCATTGAATATTTGTATTTTCTTGCCACAGTCTGGACAGACAATATAACTCATATTTTCAACTAAACCTATTATTTCTATATTTAATTTTTTAACCATATTTACAGCTTTTGCAACTATCATAGATACCATATCTTGTGGTACTGAAACCATAACTATTCCGTTTATTGGAATTGATTGCATAACTGTTAATGCTACGTCCCCAGTTCCTGGAGGCATATCTATTAATAAGTAATCTAATTCACCCCAGATTACATCTGTGTAGAATTGTTTTACAGTATTAGATATCATTGCACCTCTCCATATTACTGGTTGATTTTCATCTTCTAATAATAAGTTAAGTGACATTACTTTTATTCCATCAGCGCTTTGAACTGGATATATACAGTTGTTTGGTGCACCCATTGCTTTTGCGTCTTTAACGCCTAAAAGTCTTGGTATACTTGGTCCTGTTATATCAGCGTCTAAAACACCTACTTTGTATCCTTGTTTTGCTAAATTTCTAGCTATAAGTGCAGATACAGTAGATTTACCTACTCCACCTTTACCACTCATTATCCCTATAATTTTTTTAATTTTGTTTAGAGGATTGTTTTGGATTCCACAACTTTGTTGGTCTTTGTTACATTCCCCTTTTGATGGACATGATCCACAGTTTGACATTTCTGATTCCTCCTTAATTGTTATTGGCATTTGCTACTAACTAAATAATAGTACTTCTAACAATTATTTGTCAATCAGTATGTCAAATTATTAATTTTATAAATATATGTCAGAAAATTCTATATCTATCATATTTGATTTATTTTCTTTAAATATTATATTATCATCATTTTTCTCTTCTATTTTCTTTCTAGGTAATGTAAATATAATTGAACATCCGTCTTTTTCTTCACTATTTACCCTTACAGTTCCATTATGTAAATCAACTAAAGCTTTTACTATATAAAGACCTATTCCAGTACCTTCTCTTTCGCTTTTCATTTTACTTCTAACTTGTTCAAATCTATCAAAAATATTAGGTATTTTTTCTTCTGGAATTCCCGGTCCTTCATCTTTAACTTCGACAACTACATCTTTTTCATTAACACTTACATTTACAAATATATTTCCATCTTTCTTATTAAATTTAATAGCATTTGATAGCAAGTTGAGCATAATTCTCTCTATATAACTAGGGTCAAAACCTATAATTTCTTCCTCAATATCTGTATCAAATATCAAATTCATATTTTTAGATTTTACAAAATGTAATACTGAAGAACAAGTATCTTCTATAAAACTTATTATATCTGAATTTATAGGGTGAATTTCTATACTCTTTGAATCAATCTTTGTTGAATCGATTAAATTATTTATTAATTTGACTAATCTAAATGTATTTCGTTGCATTATATTTATATAATTTGAAAAATAATTATAATTTTCCTTATCTAATGTACTTAATTTCAATTTTAAAACTTGTATAGAACTCAAAATTAAATTAACTGGCGTTCTAAGTTCATGAGATATATTGGCAAAAAAGTCTAATCTTATTTTCTCTTTTTCTTCTTCTAATGCTACTTCTTTTGTTATATCAGTTAATATACCTATTCTTTTGATTGCTTTACCATCTTCATCTATTATAGGAAGAAACTTATATTGTATCCATTTTTCTTTACCATTTTTTAATTTAGCCTTCGCCCTACCTTCATTCATTTTATCAAATTCATAGTCTTTTAATATACCTTCTTTTTGTTCTTCATTTTTAAAAAAATTGTTAAATTGATAGACATCATGTGCATAGTAATCACAAGACTCTTCAAATATAGTTTCATAAGCTGGACTCATATAAATTATATTTTTTTCATCTCTTATAAAAAATACTGAGTCACAATATTTTGTTATTTCTCTAAAGTTTTTCTCATTATTATTTAAATTTTCATAAAATCTTGCTCTACATTTTCCATCGATGGCAATTCCCATAGTTCCTATTGGATGGTTATCTTTATCTAATAAAGGCCATATAGTTGTATCTACAGTTTTGTCACCATTGCGAAATGGAAATGTTTCTTCAAAAATTTTTATAGTATTATCTTCTATTACCTCTTTCTCATTAGCTCTAAAATTATCACATTGTCTTTTTGGCCAAACATCATAACTATTCAGACCTTCAATACTTTCTTTGCTTTCAAATCCTACTTCATCTAGCCATTTTTTATTTACAGTTATATAATTTCCCTTTATATCCTTCACCCAAAAATAAACTCCCGTGGCCTTGTCCAATTGCTCTGAAAATCTAAAAATCTCTTGTTCAAAATTCAGTTTAAATATCAGTATAAAATATTCTTCTAAATAATAACCGTCTATATTTAAGTACATTCCATATGATATTTTTCCAAAACTAACATTTTTAAATTCATTTTTCTCTACTATTTTTAAAAATTCTTCAAATTTTATTTTTTGATTATTGTCATCGAATTTTTTACTAAAAGCTTCTTTTATATTATCTATGTTTAAATTACTTTTTGCTAATATTTTTTTTAAAATCTCTATTAGAGAATTATTGTACTCTATAATATCAAAGCCAATATACTCTCCATTTTTATTTTTATAACCCTTTATTTTTAGAAAGCCGTCTTTACTATTTTTTAAGATTCGTTCATAAATTTTACCACCCATAATCATACCCCTTTTTTATCATCCGAGTTTAAATACAAATTTTTAAAATATATTGAATCATTATATTAATATATTATATTTTTTTAGTAAAAAATCCTTTTTTATCATCAATAATTTGTATAAAAAATCCTTTTTTGTCAATAATTCTTAATAAATACTAAAGAAAAAGGTGGTTAAAGCATGAATAATGTTAGTTTGATTGGAAGACTGGTTTTTGACCCAGAACTAAAATACGTAAATGATGACAGAGCTGTATGCACATTTTGTCTAGCTGTATCTAGAAATTATCGAAATAAAGATGGAGTAATCCCAACAGATTTTATAAATATAGATATCTGGGGAAGAAGGGCAGAAGCATTATGCCAATATGCCTCAAAAGGTTCTCTAATCGCCGTAGAAGGTTCTTTAAGAATAGACAAATATGTGAATAAAGATGGTCAAAACAGAACTAAAGCTATAATAAATGCCTATAATTTTCACTTTTTAGGACATAAACACAGAAATTCAGACCATCGCAAAGTATTCGAAGACAAAGATATATTTAAAGATGTAATAAATGATGCGGAAGTATTTGAAGGTGAATTATCAGAAGATCAAATTCCATTTTAATTAAAGATTAAAAAATCTATGGAAGATATTTTATCCTCCATAGATTTTTTTGTTTTAGTATAAATTTACTATTTCCAAAGCTTAAATATTCTATATGATTTTGAATCTATATCAATATTAAACTTATTATCTATTCCTATAATCTTTTCACCATTATTGATTACAGAATATGTCACAGTCACTTCTTCTATAAAATCTGCTTCTAAGTTTATTTTTACATTTTGCTTAGATTCACTTCTATTTATAAGAATTAATTCACTATCATCTTCATTGTATCTTATATATCCAAATACATCGTCATTTTCTGTATATATGAAATAAGTATCCCCTAAAGCAAATACTTTATTTCTATTTCTAAATTGGCTACAATGTCTATAGAAATCCATTATTTCCATATCTTCATTTTTCCAAGGATATGTTTTTCTGTTTTCTGGATCTTTTCCACCTTCAAGCCCTGCTTCATCACCATAGTATATATATGGTACTCCTTCAAAACTCATTTGTGTAAGTATTGCTAGTTTTAATAAATCTTTATCAGATTTTAAAGCAGTTTTTATTCTGACAATATCGTGACTACTTAATAGATTAAGATTAGACTTAAAGGCTTCACTTGGATAGTTTTCTTTTATTGTCATAAAGAAATCATTTAATTGCCAAGATGTTTTTTCTCCATTTAAGAAATCAACTAAATTATCTCTAAATGGATATCCTAAAACACTATCTAATTGGTCGCCAAGTAAATAAGTTCTTCTTTCTCCATAACTGATTTTATTAGATGCATCTTCCCAAACTTCACCGATTACTATCGATTCTTCGTTATTTTTTTTAACTTCCTTTTTCAATTCTTGTATAAATTTAGTAGGAAGTTCGTCTGCTACATCTAGTCTCCAACCTTTAACACCCATATTCATCCACTTATTTATTACACTATCTTTGTCGTAAATAATATAATCCATAAATGAAGGCTCTAATTCATTAGTGTTAGGTAGAGCTTTTATTCCCCACCAAGATTGGTATTCTTCTGGTCCTTCTTTAAAATTAAACCATGTTCTATATGGTGAATCTTCTGATTGATAAGCACCTACACTGTCATAATTATTAAATTTGTTGAAATATATGCTGTCTGCTCCAATATGACTGAATACACCATCAAGAACTACAGCCATTCCTTTTTCAGCTGCTTTATCAATTAATTCCTTGAATATTTTTTCATCACCAAACATAGGGTCTATATTTTTATAATTTCCAGTATCATATTTGTGGTTACTTGCTGCTTCAAATATAGGACTTAAATATATAACTGTAACACCTAGTTTTTTTAGATATCCTAGTTTATTAATTATTCCCTTAATGTTACCACCATGAAAATCCCATCTTAGGATTTCTCCATTTTGGTCTTTTATATACATTGGGTCATCTTCCCAATTTCCATATAAAAATGAGTTTTTCTTAGGATTATCAACCTTTCCACTTCTATTACCATTATTAAATCTGTCTACAAATACATGGTATAAAACACCTTCTTTAAACCATGAAGGCACCTTATAATCTTCATAAACAGTCAGTTGATATTTATTTAAATCATCATAATTATATTCACAAATCATTCCATTATTAGCTTGTTTGCCATAGAATAATGTTTTTTGTTCACCATATAAGTTTACTTCTACTGATAAAAAGTAATAGTATGTTGCGGGTTGTTCTAAAGGAGAAATTTCTACAGAATACTCTCTTACTTTTTCATTTTCCCCGCTTTGTTGTAATTCTAATTCCCTCACTAATACTGGATTTAAATTTTCATCTTCTTTTTCTATTATTAATTTTATACTGCATACATCAAAAGCCTTGCTACTTTCAACTTTAATAATCGCACTTTCACAAGTCTTTAAAGCTCCAAATGGAGTTTTAAAATTTGTATCCCATGAATTATAATTTACAATATTTGCCATATTATCTTTCACCTTCTTTAAACCAAATATCATTTATATATTCTTCTATTGTTCTATCACTAGAGAAGAAACCTGAACATGCAGTATTCTTTAATGATATCTTATTCCAAAGGTCTTGATTTCTATAAAGTTCTTGTAAACTCTTTTGTGCTTTAATATAAGAATAGAAATCTCTAAGTACAAAATATTCATCATTATAAGTTATTAATGAGTCATATATTGTAATTCCATCTTTACCTAATCCAGGTATAAATCCATTTACTAAGTCATCAACTACTCTTTTTATTTTTCTATCACTGTGATATAAATCTTTAGAAGAATATCCACCACATTTATTGTATTCTAAAACTTGTTCAGCATTTAGACCAAATATAAACATATTTTCTTTGCCAACTTGTTCAGAAATCTCTACATTAGCCCCATCCATAGTCGCCATTGTTATAGCACCATTCATCATAAGTTTCATATTACCAGTTCCTGATGCTTCTTTAGTAGTTGTAGATATTTGTTCACTTACATTTGCTGCTGGTATTATTTTTTCAGCAATTGACACACCATAGTTTTCTATAAATACTACTTTTACTTTGTCTTTGACTCTAGGGTCCTTGTTGATTAAATCAGCAACACTATTTATAAGTTTGATTATACATTTTGCTAAGTAATATCCTGGTGCAGCCTTTGCCCCAAAGATGAATGTACGAGGTATAATTTCAAACTCTGGATTATCAAGTATTTCATGATATAAATAAAGAATATGAAGTACATTTAATAATTGTCTTTTATATGCATGCAATCTCTTTATTTGTACATCAAATATTGAATTTGGGTCTACTTTTATTCCTTGTTTTTCATATATATAATCTGCAAGTTTTACTTTATTGTTGTATTTTATTTCTCCAACTCTATCTAAAACTTTTTTGTTATCTAGATATTTTTCTAAATCTTTTAATTTAGAAGTATCTTTCTTCCAGTCATCTCCTATTAATTCAGTAATCAAGTCTGAAAGTTCTTTATTACAACTCATAAGCCATCTTCTATGAGCTATCCCATTTGTTTTATTGTTGAATTTATATGGTTCATCGTTGTAGAAATCCTTTAATTCTTCATGTTTTAGAATTTCAGTGTGAAGTTTTGCAACACCATTTACACTATGACTACCTCTAATACATAAATGTGCCATTCTAACTTCACCGTTGTTTATAATTCTCATGTAGTTTATTTTTCCCCAGTCATCATGATATTTACTTTGTAGATATTCAACATATCTTCTGTCTATTTCTTCTATTATCATATAAATTCTTGGTAATAGTTTTTTCATCATTTCAACTGGCCATTTTTCTAATGCTTCTGCTAAAATAGTGTGATTTGTATATGACATAACTCTAGTTGTTATATCCCATGCTTCATCCCAAGAAAATCCTTCTTCATCTAAAAGTATTCTCATTAATTCTGGGATACATAGAGTTGGATGTGTATCGTTTATATGAATAGCTACCTTTTTAGGTAAATCTCTCATACTGACTTTATTTTTTTTACATTTTCTTATTATATCTTGTAACCCTGCACTGACAAAGAAATATTCTTGTTTTAATCTAAGTAATCTACCTGCATAATTTGAGTCATTTGGATATAAAACTTGAGATATTTCTTCAGTATAGTATTTATATTTTAATGCATCTTCATAACTTCCATTTTGGTTTTTGGCATTTTTATTAACTTCTGAGAAGTCCCTGTTTAAAATTTCACTTTTCCATAGTCTAAGTGTATTTATACAGTGATTTTCATATCCTATTATAGGTATATCATAAGGCATAGCCATAACAGGTATATAATTTTCATGTACTACATCTAAATTACCATCGGCTCTTTGTTTTAAATAAGCATCTCCTTCAAATTTGACTACAACTGCTCTATTTGGTCTTACAGTTTCCCAAGGATATTGACCATTTTTTAGCCAGTTATCTGGTAGTTCAACTTGAGATCCATTTACAAACTTTTGTTCAAATAGACCATATTTGTATCTTATCCCATATCCATGACCACTAATTCCAACTGATGCCATTGAATCTAAAAAGCATGCTGCCAATCTTCCTAAACCACCATTTCCTAATCCTGGATCTGGTTCTGTTTCTATTATTTCATTTAAGTCAATACCTAGTTCTTTAAGACCCTCTTCTATCTCATGCTCTACATCTAAATTTAATAAATTAGATTGTAGTTGTCTCCCTATTAAGAATTCCATTGAAAAATAAAAAACTGCTTTTTCTTTATCAATTCTAGTTCCAACCCATTCTTTTGCTATAAAATCTTTTATAACACAACATAGTACTCTAAAGATTTCATCTTTACTTGCCTCTTCTACGGGTTGGGCATATAAACTGTACATTTTACTCTTAAAAGCATGTTTAAATTTCTTTTTGCTAATTGTGATCATAAGCCATCTCCCTTACTATTGTTAAATAACCCCTTTATCAGCATAAAAGGGTATAGCACTTGCAAAGCAAGTGCCTTATCTTAATGTTATAAATAAATATAATCTCCCTTAATGCATTTAAAATCTATTTTTTAATCAAATCTTTCTTATAGACTTTTGTATACTTTTATATATTCTTTAGCTGATTTGCTCCAACTATCATCAGTGTTCATAGCATTTCTAACCAATATATTCCATGTGTTTCTATCTTCATGATATAATCTTACAGCTTTTTGTAATGTGAAAAACATTTCATGTGCATTGTAGTTACTAAAGCTAAATCCATTTCCTTCATGAGTGTATTGGTTATAAGGATTTACAGTGTCTTTTAATCCACCAGTTTCTCTAACTATTGGTAATGTTCCATATCTCATTGCTATCATTTGACCTATTCCACATGGCTCAAATAATGATGGCATTAAGAATATATCACTAGCAGCATAAATTTGTTGAGCTAATGCACTATCAAAAGTTATATTAGCTGAAACTTTTGAAGGATAGTGAGAATCGTAATAGTGGAACATTGATTGGTATTGGTTTTCACCAGTTCCTAATACAACTAATTGTAAGTTTTCGTTTACTATCTCTGGCATCATAAAACTAATTAAATCTAAACCTTTTTGTGAAACTAATCTAGATACTATCCCTACCATAGGAATGTTAGGATTAACTTCTAATTTCAAAAGTTTTTGTAATTCTATTTTATTTTGAACTTTTTTATCTAGTGAATTTATATCATAATTTACAAATAAATTTTGGTCTGTTTGTGGATTATTTATATCATAATCTATACCATTTAGTATTCCTACTAATTTATATTCATTTGCTCTTATTAATCCATCTAGAGTATTTCCATAGAACGCTGTTTTTATTTCTCCGGCATATGATGGACTTACTGTAGAAACTTTATCTGCAAAGTTTATTCCTGCTTTCATAAAGTTTATTTGTCCATGATATTCTATATCACCATTATTAAAATGTCTGAAGTCTATATCTAATATGTCTCCAAGTATATCACTACTAAAAATACCTTGATACTGTAAATTATGTATAGTATATATAGTTTTTATATGGCTGTATTTTGGTAAATGTGCATATTTTTCTTTTAAATATAATGGTAACATTCCTGTATGCCAGTCATTTATATTGATTACATCAGGATAGAAACCTAATTTATCTATAGATTTTAATACAGCATTTGTAAAGAATACAAATCTTTCTGCATCATCTCCATGTCCATATATACTTTGTTCTACATCTCTTTTAAAATAGTATTCATTATCTATGAAGTAAAATGTTACTCCATCTAATTCTAGCTGTTCAACTCCACAATATTGACTTCTCCAAGATACATCAACACTAAATTCGCCTACTTTTTTTAATCTGTCTTTTAAATATGTAGGTATTGTTGAGTATTTAGGCATCATTACTCTAACATCTACACCCTCTTTTTTTAATGCCTTTGGTAATGCATATGCAACATCGCCTAAACCTCCTGTTTTAGCAAAAGGCCAACACTCTGCTGTTACATAAAGTACCTTCATATTTTCTACCCCCTTATTTAAACTGTTTCATTTTTTTCAATTACCATTGGGTAATCTTTGTCTCCTTTTAATTCTTTATTATCGCTTATAACTACATTTTTATCTAGTATTACATTTTCCAGTACTACATTTTCTCCAATCTTGCAACTTTGCATTATAACAGAATCTCTTATAGTTGAACCTTTCCCTATTTTTACTTTTCTAAATAAAGTGGAATCTTCAACAGTACCATCTATTTGGCAACCAGTTGCTATAAATGAACCTTTAACTTCAGCATTTTCTCCATACATAGTTGGTGCTTGTGATTTATCTTTAGTAAATATTTTTCTATCTGATTTAAATATTTCTCTAGATACATCTTCTGTTAAGAATTCTTTACTTGCTTCGTAATAACTTTTTAATGAAGTTATACATTTTAAGTATCCTTCGTATTTGTATGCTCCTACTTGTATATTATCTAATTGATTTATTATATAATCTTCTATGTAAGAATAAGTTCCCATACTAGCTATGCTGTATATACATTCTATAAAATCTGTACGTTTCATTATGAATGTGTCCATGCATATATTTGCACTTGGAAAAGTATTTAAATTATTACCTACATTTTTTACCAATTTATCTTTATCTATATTTAAAGTATTGCAATTTTTGAAATCTTTATTTGCATTCTCAACACGTTTATAAACTATTGTTATGTCGTTATTTGATTTTTTATGATATTTTAATAAGTCATTATAATCTATCGAACAAATCATATATGATGGTGCAACTATGACATATTCTTCAGGACTTTTTTCTATGTAATCTATATTAGCTAATATTGTATATATGTCACCTTTTCTATAACCATAATTATTGTTATTTTTAGTATTTTCAGGACTTAAAACATATAGTCCACCTTGTTTTCTACTTAAATCCCAATCTTTACCACTTCCTAAATGGTCAGTTAAAGATCTGTATTTTTCTCTTGCATATATTCCTACATTTGTTATTCCTGAATTAACCATATTTGATAATGTAAAGTCTATTAATCTATATCTACCTGCTATTGGTATAGTAGCTACTGGTCTATGATCTGACAATACGTTTACTGATGGATTTTGTATGCTATCTAAATTTATTAAGCCCATGCATTCATTTTTCATAAAATTTCCCCCTATATTTACCTATGTTACTTTTAACTTTATTTTTTTATTAATCATAATCTATTATGCTTTTACTAATTCGAACTCTGATACTACACTTATTTCATCATTTTCGTCTTTTATTATGGCGTTATCTTCTATAACAGCACCTTCTGCTATCATTGCTTTTTTGATTACTACATTTTCGCCTATTTTTACATTAGGCATTATTACAGAATCTTCTACAACTGAACCTTCACCTATTTGTACTTTATGTGATAATACAGTATTTCTAACAGTTCCGTAAACTCTACAACCATCGGCAATTAATGATTTTTTAACTGATGCATTTGGTCCTATATATTGTGGTGGAACGTCGTTTGTATTAGTATAGATTCTCCATTGTGGGTCGTTTAAATCTACTGACTCTGGATCGTTTATTAAATCCATATTTGCTTCCCATAAACTTTGTATAGTACCAACATCTCTCCAATATCCTTTAAATGGATATGCAAACATTGATTGTCCTTCTTCTAACATAGTTGGTATTACATTATGTCCGAAGTCGTCTAGGCATTCTCCTGTTTCATCTGCTCTTTTGAAGTATGCTCTTAAAGTCTTCCAGTCAAATATGTAAATACCCATAGAGGCTAAATTACTTTTTGGTTCTTTTGGCTTTTCTTCAAATTCATAAATACTTCCATCTTCATTTGTATTCATAATTCCAAATCTACTTGCTTCATCCCAAGGAACTTCTATTACTGCTATTGTTGCTTTAGCTCCTTTTTCTTTGTGAAATTCAAGCATTTTACTGTAGTCCATTTTATATATATGGTCTCCAGATAATATTAAAACATATTCTGGATCATAATCATCTATAAAGTCCATATTTTTCTTTATTGCATTGGCTGTACCATTAAACCAATGACCTTCTTTTTCATTCATATATGGTTGAAGAATTGTAACACCGCCGTTAACTCTGTCTAAATCCCAATGGTCCCCCATACCGATATGTGAATTTAGTATTTGTGGTTTGTATTGAGTTAATAC
>OJME01001547.1_pt1 | contig 18033 bp, 15 predicted proteins | sample 1597151 | NCBI WGS metagenome assembly OJME01 (sample SAMEA2452118, study PRJEB22498) | human gut metagenome | biome: human feces; feature: human gut; material: feces | place: Australia | collected 2012
GCCCATTAAAGTGGTACGCGAGCTGGGTTCAGAACGTCGTGAGACAGTTCGGTCCTTATCTGTCGCAGGCGCAGGATATTTGAGGGGAGTTGACCTTAGTACGAGAGGACCAGGTTGAACTTACCAATGGTGTATCAGTTGTCATACCAATGGCACGGCTGAGTAGCTAAGTAGGGAAGGGATAAACGCTGAAAGCATCTAAGTGTGAAGCCCACCCCAAGATAAGATATCCCATACCGTAAGGTAGTAAGATTCCACAAAGACTATGTGGAGATAGGTTGGAGGTGTAAGTGCAGTAATGCATGTAGCTGACCAATACTAATAAATCGAGGGCTTAACCACAATTTAAAGATTAAACCCTAAAACTTAAATTTCATCTATGTATTTTTGAGTGTGCTTGAATAAAATAAAAAAATTGGAAAAAATATAAAAAACACTTGCAAAATAAAAAAATTTAGTATATAATTCAAAAGTGTTAAATAATTAGTTATCAATTTTCTGGTGATTATGACATTTAGGGTAATACCTGTTCCCATTCCGAACACAGAAGTCAAGCCTAAATGTGCTGAAAATACTTGCGGGTTACCCTGCTGGAAAGATAAGTTGTTGCCAGATTTATATATTCCTCTTTAGCTCAGTTGGTAGAGCGCTCGGCTGTTAACCGATAGGTCGTTGGTTCGAGTCCAACAAGAGGAGCCAAAATATAGAGTTTGAGTATTTGCTTAAACTCTTATTTTTTTATAAAAAAAAGAAAACCCCAGTCAAATAAGACTAGGGTTTTTTGGGAATACTTTACTTCTTAAAGGCAGGAAGAAGATCACGCCCTATTTTTTCCAGCCGTGAATCTGTAAGCTCAGCCAAGTTAAAATCGTTAATGTCTGAACCTAAAAGATCCTTTAAGTTATAAGAATACTTTTTTGTTCCAGCGTTGTAAACAATTTCTTTGTCCTCACTTGTAAAAATCCACGATCCAGAATAGGTACGATTATAAACTCCTTCTTCATCAGTTACCTGATATTCGAGAACTTCGCCGTTGCAGGCTCTTATCTTATTAAGAATTTTCTCTTCGTTTCCTGCTTCTGTTACATTTCCATCTGAATCTGATGGCTTTTTGATGTAAGATACCTCCATAAAAGTGGGAGCACCTCCAAGCTCCATAAAGAACTTGGTATATTTTTTGTAAAGTTCCAAGACATTGGTTTGCTCATTATTCTTATTGAGCATGGTCGCAATTGTTCCTTCCAACTCTGTGTAGTGCTCCTTATAAGCTGTTGGTAAAGAATGACTTATTTTTAAATAATGGCCATTCTTTGGTATCTGCCAAGTTACCTCAGCAATATCTGGATGAGTTTTCACCTCTTCTACGATATAGCCAAAATACCTAAGGCGAAGCATTCTTAAATGAATTTCGCCTAACTCAAATGTGAAAAAACGCTCTTCTGATTTTGATACTATGTGATTGAGATCATAGTCATTATCTTCTTTCAGCAAGGCAATCCTTGTTTCCCTTCCATCAGGCGAGAAAACTCTAAAAGATTCTTTATCCAAAGAGTTTACTACCGTTAAGGGTGAATCAAGCTGCAACATTTCTGGCAGAGTAGTTTCCGAAAAAACTTTGTAAGTAATTGGAAGCCGCTCAAGCCATGTGCTGATTTTGGTCTTGATGTTTTTTTCTGCAATTAAACTGTTAAAATTTCCAAACATTTTGAATTCCTCCCAAAATTTAAAATACGTTCAGCGCCGATATGCGCATCATATTAATTATACACCTTAATTTGTAAAAAATCAATATTTTATGTAAATACTGCTATTTTTACTATAAATTATTATTTATAAATGTATAAAAAAATTAATATTGGAAAAAATTTATATAAATAATAAAAAAGGAGATTGATTTTATGGATGAGATTATTAAAAATTTAAATGAACTATTATCAGATTTAAATGTATTTTATAGAAAATTACAAAATTACCACTGGAATATAAAAGGAAAGAATTTTTTTACAATACATTCTAAGTTGGAAGAGTATTATAATGAAGTAAACGAGCAGATAGATGAAATTGCAGAACATATTTTATCTCTTGGTTATCAACCATTGGGAACAATGAAAGACTATTTGCAAATTTCAAAAATTTCAGAGGCTGAAAATGAAAAAATATGTGAAGATGATGTATTTACTAATGTAATGCAAGATATGCAAATTATATTAGATAGATTATTAACAATAAAGAAATTATCGGATCAAAATAATGAATATATGACTTCAAGCTTGTGTGATGAATATATGTTAGAATATTCTAAAAAAATATGGATGATTAAACAAATGAAACAATAGATAAAAGACAAAGATTTTGTTTTTATAAAATTTAATACAAAACCTTTGTCTTTTTTTATTTAGAATAGAAAAAATTGTTGAAAATTATAATATAACATGATAGAATAAGCAAAAAGAATAAGGGCTAATGGAGGAGTAAATGAAAAAAGTAATGTTTATATCAAGTACAGGTGGACATTTTAATGAATTAATGCAGTTAAAGCCATTATTTAAAAAATATGACTATCATATTGTGACAGAAAAAGATGAGGTAACCAAAGAATATAAGCAAGAATATAAAGATAAAATATCATATTTGGTATATGGAACAAGAGCACATTTATTTAAATATATATTTCAATTAATATACAATTGTATATTAACTTTGATTTTATATGTAAAAATAAGGCCTAAGTATATTGTTACCACAGGAACACATACTGCAGGTCCAATGTGTATTATTGGAAAAATATTTGGAAGTAAAATAATATATATAGAAACATTTGCAAATAGAAATACAAAAACAGCTACAGGAAAGATAATTTATAAATTTGCTGATTTGTTTATTGTACAGTGGAAGGAAATGCTAGAGCTTTATCCAAAGGCAAAATTAGGAGGTTCAATTTATTAATGATACTTGTAACACTAGGAACTCAAAATAATAGTTTTTATAGATTATTAGAAGAAGTTCAAAAATGTATAGATGAAAAAATTATAAATGAAAAAGTTGTAGTTCAATCTGGAGGAACTAATTTTAAATCAAAAGATATGGAAATTTTTAAACTTATTTCTAATCAAAGGTTAAACAAGTTAATAAAAGAATCAAGTTATGTAATTACACATGGTGGTGTTCGGGTCAATTGTAACAGCATTAAAGATGGGAAAAAAGGTTATTGCTGTTCCAAGATATCATAAATATGGTGAACATGTTAATGATCATCAATTACAAATAGTCCAAACATTTGATGGACAAGGCTTTATAAAGGGAATAAAAGATGTTTGTGAATTAAAAGATGCTATAAAAGAAATAAATGATTTTAAACCTAAAAAGTTTGAAAGTAATACAAAAAACATTTTGAAAATTATAGACGATTTTATTGAAAATAATTAATATATAATAATATGATTAACAAAAGAAAGGAAGTTTAATTAATGATAATAAGTTTTGATATATGGGATACAATTATTAAAAGAAAATGTCATCCAGAAGAAGTTAAATTATATACAGCTAAATATTTGTTGTTAAAATATGGAGAATATTTAAAAGATGAGTATAAAGATATTTATAAAATTTTATTAAAAAGAGATGAAATAGAGGCTAATATATGTAAAGAAAATAAAGAAAATGGAAAAGATGATGAATGTAAAATTATAGATGTATTTAAAAAATTACAAGAAGAAATTTTTAAAGAAAATTATAAAGATATTTCTAAGGAACTTTTACAAGAAGAAATAGAACAGGAAAAAAGAGTTATATATATAAATCCGGAAATATTGCCAATATTTGACAAATATAAAGATTTGAAAATGTATTGTATATCAGATTTTTATATGGATGAAAAAAGCTTAAGAGAATTATTAGATTATTTAAAGCTACCTATAAAAATAGAGAAAATATACAGTTCGGCAGATTATTTATTAAATAAAAGAACAGGAAATCTATTTAAAAAAGCAGAAGAAGATTTAAAAATAACACCTAAAGAGCATATACATGTTGGAGATAATCAATATTCTGATATTGAAGTGGCACAAAGTTTAGGAATAAAAACAATAAAGATGAATAAATCTCAATTTGAATTTATTCCTGAGCAAGGAAGAAAAATGAATTATAATTTAAATATGGTAAAAAAAGATAAAAATGAAGATATCTTTAATGCGGGTGTGGATTTAGCACCATTGATATATTTTTTTGTATATAGCATAGTTGAGTATGCAATAAAAAATAAAATAAAAAAGGTTTATTATTTTACTAGAGAGGGAGAAACTTTTATAAAAATACATGAAATATTTAAAAGACAAAATCCATTTGGAGTAGAAATTCCTGAATGCGAAATATTAGAAGTAAGTAGAATGGCTACATTTTCTGCATCATTAAATGAGTTTTCAATAAATGAGCTTATGAGATTATGGTCGCAATATAGAAAACAAAGTATGAGTACTTTATTTAAAACATTGGCAATAGATATAAATAATTATACAAAATATTTTAAAGAGTATGATATAGATATAAAAGAAGACATACAAGATCCTTGGTTTGATTTAAGAATTCAGAAATTATTTAAAAATAAAGAATTTACGGAAAATGTAAATAAAGAATTACAAAGTAAGAAAACAGAACTTTTAAAATATTTTAAAGAACAAAAAAATATTGAAAATGATGATGAGCAAATGTTTGTTGTTGATATTGGTTGGAGGGGAACAATCCAAGATAACTTGGCATATATATTTGATAAAAAACAAATAGAGGGTTATTATTTGACATTATATGATTTTTATAATCTACAACCTGAAAATACAAAAAAGAATAGTTTCATAGATGACATAAAAATAAGAGATAATGAAGTTGCAAGCATGATAACTTTGATTGAATGGATTTATAATCCTGGAACAGGAAGTACAATAGAATATAAAGATGGGGTTGCTATAAGAAAGGCAAAAGAAAAAGAAAGAAATGTTGTAAGTAAATATATAAAGCCACTTCAAGATGGAATGTTTGCAGGAGCAAAAGTTATAAATGAATATATGACATATCACCCATATGAGGCAAAAGAAACAAAAAAAGTGGTATATGATTTAATAAAGGATGTAAAAGTTAATCCATCTCCAAGTCTGCTAGAAGCATATTATAGTATGGTATTTAATGATACATTTGGGACTTCAGAGTATATAGAAAAAGATGATAAATTATCATTAATACAAAAATTAAACATATTTAAGTGTAGAAATATATTAAGAAACGAACCATGGAAAGAAGCTTTTATAGTTTATAATAATTTATGGTATATGGTATGGCTAATGAAGGTAAAATCATTAGTTAGAAAATTAACGGGAAGGAAATAATTATATGGAAGAATATATGCTATTTTATGGTGACAAAAAAATAGAAGACAATATATGTATAACAAATATGTTTAATAATACAAGACAAATAAATTTAGGTTGGACAGATTTTGATAATAATAATAATTTAAAAATTATAGAAGAAATTATAAATTTGGGAACAAATCAAATTATCTTTTTAGGTTTAGAAATTGGATGGGATAAATTAATTATAAAATTAAAGCAAAAATATAATAATTTAAAAATAAAAATAATTTGTAATACACAAGATAGTTTATTATATTACGATTATGAAAGGGAGAATTTTTTTAAGCTTTTGGAACTATCAAAAAAAAATATTATTAATAATATAGCTTTTTTGAAAAAAGGACAGTATGAAGTTTATAATTCTTTAGGCTATAATTGCTCATATTTAATGCAAAATTACATTTTAGATTCAAATAATAAACAAAAAATAAAAGAGCCAAATAATATTATAGATATTGGAATATATCCATTAAATTATACTTGGGATAAAAATATATTTAATCAATTATGTATTGGTAAAATGATAAAAAATTGTAATATTAATTATAATATCTTAGATGAAAGAATGAAAGATTTTTTGAATACAATGAAAATTCCAAGTAAAGAAGATAAGATTAACGAAATAACAGAACAAGATATAATACAAAAGGTTATAAAAAATGATATAAATATATCATGCTCTTTTACAGAATATTTTCATACAATATTTTGGACAAGCATGGAGCAGGGGGTGCCATGCATTATAGGAAATACATCAGATTTATTTGATAAAGATAATGAATTAAAAAATTATATAGTAACTTTAGCTGAAGATAATCCAATAGAAAATGCTAAAAAAGTTGAAGAATGTTTAAAAAATAAAGACAAAGTAATCCAATTATATAAAAATTGGAAAGAAGAATATAATAAAAAAGCAGAAGAAAATATACAAGCTTTTATAAATAAATAGGAAGGATTAGTATGCATAAAATAAAAAATTTTTTAAAGAGATTTTTAAAAAAAGATGGAATTATATACAAGGTAATAAGAAAACTGTATCATATGCTTAGTACTATAAAATATAAAGTAATAAATAGAAAAGAATTGAAAAATAAATATAAGCATTATACTGAGCAAGTAGATAGAGCAATAGAAAAAATTTCAGAATATAAAGGTGAAGATTATATAGTGTTTTATAATCCAACATGGCTTGGAGTTGCAAATTCTACCAAAGGGTTATTTAGTAATATTGTTCCATTAGAGCAAGTATTTGGAAATAAAAATATTAGAAGGATATCAGAAGCTGTTGTTAATAACAATATTAAGTGTGTGATTTTTAGTCAAATTGTAGATGGATGGGTTGATGTTTTAAAATATATAAAAAAGTTAAATAAGAAAATTACAATAAAGGTTATTTGGCATGGTAATTGCTATGAATTTTTTTCAGACTATACATGGAATTTAAATAAAGATGTAATGAATTTATATAATGAAGGACAAATAGATAGTTTTGCTTTTGTAAGGAGTACAATGTATGAATTTTATAAAAAAGTTGGATTTAAAAGCTTTTATCTACAAAATAATGTACACCTAGAAAATATTCCTAAAATCAAAAAGGAAAAGAATGAAAATGTAAAAATAGGTATTTACAATGCTGATAGTAGAGAATTAAAAAATATTTATACAGCATTAAGTGCTATGAAATTAGTACCAAATGCAGTTGCAGATGTTGTTCCGATTAATGCAGGAGCAAAGAAATTTACTGAAATTTTAAAATTAAAAACGACTAGTGTAGATAATTATATACCTACTGAAGAATTATTAAAAAGAATACAACAAAATGATATTAATATTTATCCTACATTTACAGAAAATGCACCAATGTTTCCACTTGAAAGTTTTGAAATGGGAGTACCTTGCTTACTTGGAAATAATAATGACTATTTTTGTGGAACTAAGCTTGGAGATTATGTTATACTTACAAAAGAAGATGATCCATTGTACATAAAAGAAAAAATTATAGAGTGTATTGATAATAAAGATGAAATAATGGATTTATATAAACAATGGAAAAAAGAGTTTAATAAGAAATGCAACAAATTAGTTAATGAATTTGTAAAAATATAGGGAGGAAATTATGGATGAAATAGCGGTATTAATACCATGTTATAATGAAAGCAAAACAATAAAGAAAGTAATTGAGGATTTCAAAAGAGAATTGCCAGAGGCAACAATTTATGTGTATGATAATAACTCTAAAGATGGAACTGATGAAATTGCAAGAAAAGCTGGAGCAATAGTAAGGTATGAGAGAAAACAGGGAAAAGGAAATGTAATAAGAAGTATGTTTAGAGATATAGATGCAAAATGTTATATAATGACAGATGGAGATGATACTTATCCTGCTGAATATGCTAGAGAATTATGTAATTGTGTACTAGAAAAAAATGCGGATATGGTAATTGGGGATAGATTATCTTCAACATATTTTACTGAAAATAAAAGACCATTTCATAATGTAGGAAATGTTTTGGTTAGAAAGTTAATAAATATGATATACAAAAGTGATATAAGAGATGTTATGACAGGCTATAGAGCATTTAGCTATGAATTTGTAAAAACTTTCCCTGTATTATCAAAAGGATTTGAAATAGAAACAGAAATGACAATACATACTTTAGATAAAAACATGGGAGTTGAAAATGTAATAATAGAATATAGAGATAGACCAGAGGGAAGTGTGTCAAAATTAAGCACATATTCAGATGGTTTTAAAGTATTGAAAACAATAGCATCACTATATAAAAACTATAGACCATTGTCATTCTTTTCTTGGGTTTCACTTGCATTAGCATTGGTTGGTTTAGTATTTTTAATACCTGTATTAATTGATTATGCTAAAACGGGATTAGTGCCTAAAATGCCATCATTCGTTGCTAGTATATTTTTCTTTATATGTTCTATTCAATCTTTTTTTGGTGGATTAACATTACAAACATTGGTTAAGAAAAGTAGACAAGATTTTGAAATAAAATTAAATGAATATGCAGATAGAAAGAGAAGATTATTAAATAGAAAATAAGTATGAAGAAGATTAAAAAATAAAGATCATTAATAATGATTATTATAAAAATAACATAGAAGTAAAAGAGGAAAAAAATGCCAAAATTAAGTGTGATAATTCCAGTTTATAATACAAAAAATTATATAGAAAAATGTTTAAACTCTTTAATAAATCAAACATTTAAAGATATAGAGTTAATAATTGTTAATGATGGTTCTAGTGATGATTCTAATACCATTATTAAACAATTTATTACAAAACATCCAAATGAAAATATAAAATATTATGAAAAAGAAAATGGTGGATTGTCTGATGCAAGAAATTATGGTGTTGCTAAAGCAACAGGAAAATATATATCTTTCGTAGATTCGGATGATTGGATTAGCAAGAATTTATATAAAAATCTAGAAAAATATATGGATAATAATATTGATTTAATAAAATTTAAAATGATAACTGTAGATGAAAATGGAAAAGAAATAGAAAAATTAGATGGCCCTGTATTTGAAAAATTAACAGGAGAAAATGCTTTTGAAAAATTATGCACAAAAGATAAGTATTTAGAAGTAGCTTGTACTTATTTGTATAGACGAGATTTTTTTATTGAAAATAAATTTAAATATAAAATAGGAGCTTACCATGAGGATTTTGGATTAACACCATTAGTTATAGTGCAAGCAAAAACAGTAGTATCAACTAATAATTTTGGCTATTATTATTTGCAAAGAAATAATAGTATTACAAGTAGGGAAGATGTAAAAAAAGAATTAAAAAAAGCATATGATGTTTTAGAACATTACGATTCAGCAATAGAAAAAATAGAAAAATTGCAAATTAGTAATAAGACAAAGGCCTTAATAAAAAGATATTATGCAAATAGTCTGATATTGAAATCGAATGGAATAAATGGAAAAGACAGAGAGGAATTTATAAAAAAAATAAAAGAAAGAAAAGTGTATAAAAATATAAAAGCAAACAACTTAAAACAATTACTTAAAAAAATTATATTAAAATTTAATATAAATTTATATTTAAAAATGAGGTAAAATATATGACCAAAGTTAGTGTAATAGTACCAGTATATAATGTTGAAGATTACATTGAGAAATGCTTAAATTCACTGGTAAATCAGACATTGGAAGATATAGAAATAATAATTGTAAATGATGGAAGTAAAGATAACTCAGAAAACATTATAAAAAGTTTTTTGAGCAGATATCCACAGAAAATAAAATATCTAAAAAAAGAAAATGGTGGATTATCAGATGCAAGAAATTATGGAATACCATATGCTACAGGAGAATATATTGCATTTTTAGATTCTGATGACTATGTTGAATTAGATACATATGAAAACATGTATAATTTAGCAAAAAAAGAAAACAGTGATATGGTAGAATGCAATTTTATATGGGAATATCCCCAAAAAATAAAAATAGATATTGGAAAAAAATATAGCGGTAAACATGAAATGATAGAAAAAATTAGGGTTGTAGCATGGAATAAACTAATAAAAAGACAAGTTATTGAAAAAAGTAAAATCCAATTTCCAAAAGGTTACAGATATGAGGATGTAGAATTTACATATAAGTTAATACCATATTTGGAAAATATATCATTTTTAGAAGAGCCATGTATTCATTATATTCAAAGACAAAATTCCATATCAAATATGCAAAATGAAAGAACAAAGGAAATTTTTGTCGTTTTAAATAATGTTATAAAATATTATAAAGAACTTGAAATTTATGAAGAGTATAAAGATGAACTTGAATATGTATATACAAGATATTTGCTATGTAGTTCATTACTAAGAATGGTTAAAATAAAAGAAAAAAAGACTAGAAAAGAAATTTTAAATTTAACATGGGAAAATTTAAACAAAAATTTTCCTAATTGGAAAAAAAATAAAATATTAAACAAAAATAAATCAATGAAAGACAAGTATATAAAATCAGTAAATAAATTTACATATAAAATTTATTGTTTTATATTTAGGAGTATATAAATGGAAAAAATAAAAAGATTTAGTATAGAAAATATTTTGTGTTTATTTATTGTGCTATGTCCTGTTTTAGACATGGTAAGCTTTTTATATAGAAATATATTCAATACTAATTTTTCACCATCAACATTTGTAAGACCAATTATTTCTATAGTTGTTATAATTTATTTATTTTTCACAAAAAATAAAAAGTTTAAGTTATATAGTTTTTTAACATTTTTATTATATGCAGTATATGGAGGTATACATTTATATCTATTTCAAAAAGTAAAAACTGGAAGTAGTTATAGTAATATTGTCCATGAAGCACAATATATAATAAATTATTCTTTTATGATATTGAACTTATTTATTTATATAGATGTATTTAAAGAAAAAAATACAGATAAATTAAAGAAAAGTGTATTATATGCAGTATCTATTTATATAATTTCAATATTTATATCAATATTTACAAAAACTTCATCTAATACATATTTAGAAGAAAAAATGGGCTATAAGGGTTGGTTTGAATCAGGAAATAGTATAGGGGCAATTTTAATTTTATCTATATTTATTTATATTGGTTATATAAAAGATAAAAAATATAGAAAAATTGCAGTACCACTACTTATTTTAAATGGAATATTTTTAACTTTTTTAATTGGGACAAGAGTTGGATTGTTTGGTTTTATATTAGTTTTATCTTTTTATATTATAGTAGAGATATTGTATAGCTTATTGAAAAATGAAAAAGTAAATAAAAAATTAGTAATTATAGCAAGTATTTCAATTGTAGCAATTGCATTATTGGTTGTTATTTTTGGTTCAACAACATTAGAAAGAAGAAAACACTTAAAGCAAATAGAAGATAATATAGTAGATGCATCTTTAGAACAAAATTCACATATAACAGGAGATTTATTAGATATAAAAAATAAAATAGATAATAATCAATTAGAAAATGGGTATATGAGCCAAAGCCAAAAAGAGTCTATACTTGATTTATACAATATAGCAAACTCTTTAAATGTTTCAAATAATGACCAAAGAATGCAGCAATTAATATATAATATTTCTTTAGTTAAAAATCAAAAAAATATATGGCTTATATTATTTGGAAATGGTTATATGGCAAACTTTAGAGAACTTATATTGGAAATGGAAATACCAGCATTTTTATTTAATTTTGGATTGTTTGGTTTTACTTTGTATTTTGTACCATTTTTAAGTATTTTTATTTATGGCCTATATTTTGCATTTAAATATAGGAAGAAAATAGATGACGAGTTTATAATGTTGCTATTACGGAAGCGGATTTACATTTGCATTATCATTTTTTTCAGGGTATACATTTTTTAATTCATCAACAATGATGATAATTATAGTTATTTATACAATTCTAATAAATAAGATGAAGGTTATAAAAAAGGAGTAATAGATGAAAAAGATATTATTTGGAATAACAAGTTTAACACTTGGTGGGGCCGAAAGGGTTTTAGTAGATTTGGCAAACAAATTATGTGAAAAATATGACATAACTATATTTACAATATATGCTAATGGTGAATTAGAAAAAGAATTAAATTCGAAAGTAAAATTAAAAAGCTTGTATAATGTTTCATATAAAGAATTGTCAAACATAAAAAAACATTTTACTATGCCATTAAAAGTTTTATTAGGAAAAAGAAAAATTTATAAAAAGTTTATAAAAGAAGATTATGATGTAGAAATTGCTTTTTTAGAAGGACCAATTACAAGATTATTTAGTGTGAAAAATAAAAAAACTAGAAAAATTGCATGGATACATAATGATATATCTAAGGTATATGGAAATGGTATAAAATCAAAATTAAAAAGATATATAGACAAAAAAATTTATTGCAAATATGAAACATTAGTATTTGTAAGCATAGATAATATGAAAAAATTTAGAGAAGTTTACAAAGATGAAATAAGAAATAATTATTTAGAGCCAGTAAAAAAAGAGGTTATATATAATTATTTGGATAAAGAAAAAGTATTGGAAAAGGCAAAGAAAAATCAAGATTATGAATTTAACAAAAATACAATTAATTTTGTAACTGTTGCAAGATTAGTGCCACAAAAAGCGATTGACAGAATTATTAATGTACATGAAAAACTTATAAAAGATGGATTTAAAATTAGTTTTTATGTTATAGGAGAGGGACCAGAAGAAAATAAACTTCAAACATTAATAAATGAAAAAAAAGTGCAAGATACTTTTTTCTTGCTTGGAAAAAAAGAAAATCCATATCCTTATATAAAAAACTGTGATTATTTTTGTTTGCTTTCTTATTTTGAAGGTTATGGAATGGTTTTAGAAGAGGCAAAAATCTTAAACAAACCAATAATAATAACTGATACTGCAGCAAGAGAAGCAGTAAATAAATATGGAAAAAGCATTGTTTTAGAAAATGATGAAGAAAAAATTTATGATGGGTTAAAACAAATAATAAAAGATAAGAAGTTAAGTGAGAAAATTACTCAAGATTGCATGTATGATAATAGCAAAATAATAGATAAGATAGTAAAATTAGTAGGTGAATAAATTGAAAATATCGGTATTAACATCAACATATAATAGAGGAAATTTACTAAAAAAATTATATAATAGTTTAATTCAAAACAGTAATTATAATGTAGATGTACAATGGTTAATTATTGATGATGGCTCAAAAGATGATACAAAAAATATTGTAAAAGATTTTAAAGATGAAAATAAAATAGAAATAAAATATTTTTATCAAGAAAACCAAGGAAAAATGTTAGCAATAAATAAGTTAGTTAAAGAGGCAAATGGAGACTTAATTATAGAGTGTGATTCTGATGACTATTTTACAGAAGATGCATTTGATATTATAAAAAATGAATATCAAAAATGTGATAAAAGTGATATTTATGCATTGTGCTTTTTAAAATATGATCAAAATGGAAACAATATGGGAAATTTATTTAAAAATGAAAAAACAACAATGTTTGATTTATATTTTAAAGAGGGGGAAAATGGTGAAAAGGCTTTGGTATTTTTTGCAGATGTGAGAAAAAAATATAAACATGAACTAGAACATAATGAAAAATTTGTTACAGAAGCAAGAATGTATCATAAAATGGATGTAAAATATAAAATGATATGCATAAATAAGCCAATTATGATTTGTGAATATCAAAAAGACGGCTATAGTAAAAATATTATAAAACAATTTAAAAATAATCCTTATGGCTATTATAAGTATTTTCAAGAAATACTTGAAAAAGATATGAAAGGCGTAAAATTCTCTAAAAGGTTATATGTAATTAAACATTATATTTTATTTGGAAAATTAATTAATGCCAAAAAGTCTTTAAATAAAATAATGTCTACAAAAAATAAAATTTTATATTGTTTATTGTATGTGCCTGGAAGAATAAAAACTAAGATGAAATTTAAATAAAAATAATTGATTTAAATAAAAACAATGTTATAATTAATTATAGAAGGGGGACTTAGCAAAATGAAGAAAAAAATTAAGTATATATTTATTATTTTGATATTTATTATATTAATGACTTTTAACCAGGTAAATGCAAGTGATGATATTATAGTTATGTTGGATCCAGGACATGGAGGAACAGAATCTGGTGCTGTATATGGTGGAGTGGTAGAAAAAACTGTAAATTGGAAGATTGCCAAAAGGGTTAAAGAAATTTTTGATAAAACACCAGGTATAACAGGAATACTTACAAGAACTGAAAATACAAATCCTAGTTTGAAAGAAAGAGGAATTATGGCCAAAAACAATAATGCAGATTTGTTAGTAAGTTTTCATATAAATTCAAATACTTATTCTAATAGTGCAAACGGGGCAGAGGTATATATTACAGGAAATACAAATAGTGTAAGGTATTATCAAAATTCGAAAAAATTGGCAGAAAACGTATTAAGTAATTTAAGATCTATAGGTGTTGCATCACATTCTCCAACACCTCTTATTAGATGGAGTACAGATGGTGAATTGTATGAAGATGGTTTTTTATCTGATTACTATGGAATAATACGTAATCCAATGTATTATGGAATACCAGGAGTTTTAATAGAACATTGTTACATAAATAATACTAATGATAGGGTTAAATTTTTAAGTTCAGATGAAAAGATAAATTCTATGGCTGAGGCAGATGCTAAAGCAATTATTTCTAATAAAGATTTATTTAAAAGAACATATAGCGGAGATATAAATACTGATTTGAAGAATATAGAATTATCAAAAAATAGTGCTGGAAAAAAATATATATATGGAAAAATATTAATAGCAGAATGGATAAATGGAGTAGCAAATATACCAAATGGAATGCCAGAAATGACATTAAAATCAACAGATGGAAAATATAGTCAAAAAATGTATATAAAACATGAAAGTGGGCTTGAATATTATTTTGATAAGGTTATAGAAGGTATTGATACAAATAAAGAATATTATATAGAAGTAAAATTAACAAATAAAAATAATATTTCTAAAAATATAAGGCAAAATGTAAAAATGGTAAGTAAAACTGTCGGACAATATACAAATGCAATAAAATTAAAAATACAAAATAATAGATTTAAATTTGTAAATGAAGGGTATAAAGGTGAGATAAATACAGACTTACAAACAATGAAAGTAGGTAAAAATGCAGCAGGAAGAGAATATATATATGGGGAAATATTAATAGCAGAATGGATAAATGGAGTAGCAAATACACCAAATGGAATACCAGAAATGACATTAAAATCAAAAGATGGAACATATAGTCAAAATATGTATGTAAAAAATTTAGGTGGACTAAAATATTATTATGATAGAGTGATATCTAATTTAGATATAAACAAAGAATATTATATAGAAGTAAAATTAACAGATCCAAGCAATAAGTCTGATAAAAAGATGCAAAATGCCCAAATTAGAAATATAACCAATATAGGAACATTAAATGGAAGAAGTTTAGTAGTAGCAAATAATGTAATAAAATTTAATAAGGGTTATATAGGAGAAATAAATACAGACTTACAAACAATGAAGGTAGGAAAAAACGCAGCAGGAAGAGAATATATATATGGAGAAATATTAATAGCAGAATGGATAAATGGAGTAGCAAATACACCAAATGGAATACCAGAAATGACATTAAAATCAAAAGATGGAACATATAGTCAAAATATGTATGTAAAAAATTTAGGGGGACTAAAATATTATTATGATAGAGTAATATATAATTTAGATACAAATAAAGAATATTATATAGAAGTAAAATTAACCAATAAAGATAATATATCAGACAAGAAAATACAAAAAGCCAAAATGAGAAATATAGGTGAAATAGGAACATTAAATAGTAAAAAAATATCAGTATCAAATAACACAATAAAATTTAAAGTGACACAATATAAAGGAGAAATAAATACAGACTTACAAACAATGAAGGTAGGAAAAAACGCAGCAGGAAGAGAATATATATATGGAGAAATATTAATAGCAGAATGGATAAATGGAGTAGCAAATACACCAAATGGAATACCAGAAATGACATTAAAATCAACAGATGGAACATATAGCCAAAAAATGTATGTAAAACATGAAGGTGGATTAAAATATTATTATGATAGAGTAATATATAACTTAGACATAAATAAAGAGTATTATATAGAAGTAAAATTGACAAATAGTAATAATGTATCAAATAAGAAAATACAAAATGCAAATATAAGAGTAAAAGGACAAATAGGAATATTAAAAAGCTATAAAATAAATGTTTCAAATAATAAAATCAATTTTATAAAATAATATTAAAATAAAAAGGAAAAATAGAAATATTTTTCTTTTTTTATTTGTATATGTAATTACCAAAAATTGGATTAAAAATAAAGTAGAAATTTGTTGAAAAAAAATATTAAATAATGTATACTTATGGTGAAGAATTAAGGAGAGTGAATCTAATGAAAAAATACATAAAAATATTTTTGGTAATAATTTTTTTTGCTTTAACTTTGGGAACTATGGAGCAAAAAGTAAATGCTGCAAATTTTAGTACGAATATTGATGCAATAGATGAAAGCAAATACCCTGGGTTTAAGTCCCAAATAAAACAATTACAAAAAACATATCCTAATATTCAGATTTTATATACAGGTTTAGATTGGAATACTGTAATAAAAAATGAATATAATTATGTTCATGGCAGAAATTTAGTAAGTACTTCTTTAGGAGATGAATGGATTTGCCAAGAATGTAAAAATAATGGTAAGTTATATGATAGTGGTTTATATTGTGCATCAGAAGATGCAGTAAAATATATGATGGATGCTAGAAATTTTTTAAATACGACAGATATATTTCAATTTCAGAAATTAGATACTGCAGTAGGAACTGATACTGCTGAGATAAAAAAAGTTTTACAAATGCAAAAAGTTACATATCTTCAAAATGATGAAAAATCAATTCTTGCTTTTGCAACTGTTGCAAAAAATAAAAAATTAAATGCATATCATCTAATAACGAGGGTTATACAAGAACAGGGAAGAAATGGAAATTCTGTATTATCATCAGGAAATGGCTATACAGGGAATGGTTATAACGAGTATGGAAAAGGATATTATAATTTATTTAGTATAGGGGCAACAAAATCTAGTTCAGATCCTACATATAAAATATATATAAATGCTTTAGATAGAGCAATGAATGAAAATCCTAAGTGGAATTCAAGAGATTTATCAATTTTAGGAGGAGGGAATTTTGTAGGAAACTCATATATAGACGTGGGGCAAAATACGTTGTATTTACAGAAATTTGATGTATACAATAAAAATGGAAACTTATATTGGCACCAATATATGCAAAACCTTTTTGCAGCACAAAATGAGGCAAAAACATTATATTCATCATATCAAATTACAGGAATACAAAATAGTAAGGATTTTGTTTTCATAGTTCCTGTTTATGAAAACATGCCAACAACTGTTTCAACGAAACCAGGAGAAAAATATAGTGGAGAAATAAATACAGATTTACAAACAATGAAAGTTGCCAAAAATGCAGCAGGAAAAGAATATATATATGGTAAAATATTAATTGCGGAGTGGATAAATGGAGTAGCAAATACACCAAAACGCTTGCCAGAAATGACATTAAAATCAACAGATGGAAAATATAGTCAAAAAATGTATGTGAAACATGAAGGTGGATTGGAGTATTATTATGATAGGGTAATATCTAATTTAGATACTAGTAAAGAGTATTACATAGAAGTAAGATTAACAAATAGTAATAATATTTCAAATAATAAAGTACAAAAAGCAAAAATAAAAAATATTGATAATATTGGAAGCTTAAATAATAAAGAAATTGTAGTAACAAATAATATAATAAAATTTATATCAAATGGTTATAAAGGGGAAATAAATACAGATTTACAAACAATGAAAGTTGCAAAAAATACAGCAGGAAGAGAATATATATATGGAGAAATATTAATAGCAGAATGGGTAAATGGAGTAGCAAATACACCAAAAGGAATACCAGAAATGACATTAAAATCAAAAGATGGAACATATAGTCAAAATATGT